>QWCK01001802.1_pt1 | contig 29587 bp, 33 predicted proteins | sample 1972571 | NCBI WGS metagenome assembly QWCK01 (sample SAMN09866710, study PRJNA288562) | Human gut metagenome isolate term2_stool, whole genome shotgun sequencing... | isolation source: gut | host: Homo sapiens | place: USA: California | reverse complement strand
AGCTAATCAATCTTGGTATGCTTTTAGATCGCTATTAGAATACAAATGCGAAATGTATGGCAAGGAGCTTATAATTGTAGATCCAAGTTATACATCTAAGACTTGTTCTTGTTGTGGCTATATAAACTATAATTTAAAATTATATGATAGAGATTGGAAATGTCTAAACTGTAACGAAATACATGATCGTGATATAAATGCGAGTATTAATATATTAAATAGAGCATTAGATAGCGTGGAACACGCTTTGGTAAGATAGATTAATAAGAACTGGATAATTTATTATCTGGGCTTATTAAACGTTCCCTGAAACCACCTACTTTAGTAAGTGTGTAGTTCATTGTTTCATAAAAACTACTGACGTGTTTCTAACACGTCTAAAATATTTATTAATTTATAAACGAGATAACCACCTAATGAATTAGGTGGCTGAATTATTGGTATATTATATTATTTTTTTTCTTGATATATAGGTTTCTTACTGTCTTCAATTTCATAAACGGTTAATTCGTCTATTTTATTTTCCATGATATCTCTTGTGGTGTTTGTTTTGTTTTCTTCTTTTAGATAATATGGATAATATTCACTATATTCTTCTTTATCATCAATAAAAAGTTTTAATTTTGCTGCGTATTCTGGACTATGGTCCATTTCATCAAAAGATAATTCTCCTTCTATTATAACAACTATTTTCTTTTCTACATTTAAAAAATCTGTATATAAAAACTCATGTTTAAATGTTCCAATGCCTGGGTCAAAGTTAATAGATGACATTATTTGTTCGCCTATACCGTGATACCCTTTACTATCTGCAATTTCACAAACTCTTTTCATTTTTAATCTCCTTTAATATTTATTACTTCATAAATAAACTCGAAGTAAGCTCTGCTTACTGTTTGAAGTTTATGAAATTATTTTTATGAATGTATTGTGAAATGTTTTGTTATAAAATAAAAAATAAGGCGTGATTAATCACGCCTTATTTTTTGCTGTGTAGAAATACTTTGGACACATACTGAGATATTTTTAATTTTTTTCTAAGCTATAGTCAATTCCTTCTTCGCCTTTTATTTCAATACTTTTTAGTTTTTCTAAAAGCAATTTGTAACTAATAAAAGGATTCGGATCATAGAAGATGTCAAGTCCTTTATATGACATAATGTCATATATTTTTTCATATACGCTTTCATAATCTTCTATGTTTTCTAAATCTACGTAGCCTAGAAAATCTTTATTTATATAGCTATCGACTTCGTCATATTCTAATATTCCGCCTATAAGCACGAATTCTTTATCTTCATCGTCTGAATAGCAAAGAGGTTTTACATATAAAACATTGTATTGTTCTTTATCAACTACATCTTCAACTAGAACGGCTCCTTCTGTTATATTAAAATCTCCATAACGTTTATAAGCCATTTTTTTTTCTCCTTTTAGTTTGATTCAATTGAAATACTTTTTTATAATAACACATTGATTGTAATTTGATCAATATCAGAGTGTTTTAATTTAAGACTACTGATTAATCTTTCTTTAGCTTGTAGCTTGTGCAAGGCACTTACTACAAAGCTTTTAGAAAAGTTTTTACATATTAATTGGATTTTATAATATTTTTCGTTCATTTATTTTTCCTTTATTTTACACCAACAGCTTGTTTAGCAAGTTTATCTGCTATTTCATTACCTGAAATATTAGAATGACCTTTTACTTTTATGAAAGTAACATCTATTATACTTCTATAATCTAGCATTTTACTTGCATAAATTTTGGTGTATTCGTTATTTCTTTTCCATTCAAGTGTTGCCCATTTTTCAATGCCAGCATAGTCATAGATTATTTGGATATAATCAAGACCTAAGTTTAAAGCAAGTTCAACGGCAGAAAGAGCTGCGTGGATTTCTCCTGCAACATTTCTCATTGCCGCTTCGTCTTGTTTTCTTCCAGAACCTTGAATTAGGTGGACGTTATTATTTTCTAGTAAGATTCCACCCCAGCCGTAAGTGTTTGTTTCGGCGTTAAATGATCCGTCTACAAATGCATATGGTTTGTTTTTGTCAAATGTCATAATTTTTATCTCCTTTTTAATTTATTTTTTATCTTAAATCTGCTGCACATCTTGCAAGTTTTTCTGCAATTTCTTTACCTTCATTATTTGAGACGTTTTTCACGTCTACAAATTTGATTTTAATGTATCTCATGGCAGATCTTATCTTAGCTTGGTAATTTTCTATAAGTGGATGATTAGGTTCACATGAGTAGGTGGTCCAATTTTTGATACCAGGATGACTGTGAACTATTTGTATAGAATTAAGGCCTAGCTTTATAGCCTTTTCTACAGCCATCACTGTTGCTTTCATTTCACCTTCTATATCAAACATTGGTGCTTTATTTATTTGTAGCCCATAGTTTTGAATTAGGTGGAGATTATCATTTTCTAGTAAGATTCCACCTGCACCGTAACGTTTTGTTTTATCGTTAAATGCTCCTTTTACAAATACGTATGGTTTCGATTTATTAAACATTATAATTGTCATTTATTTTTCTCCTTTTTTAATTTATTACGATTAGTATTGATTTATCGCAATAAAAATTGGCGTGAATAATCACGCCTGATCTTTCGCTTTATAGAAACACTTTGGACACACACTAACATATTCTTGTTTGTCATTTTTATCATCGATCGAGACAGTGTCGCCAGAAAATACAGCTTTACCATTAATTAATCTTAAATTAAATGTAGCTTTTTCGCCACAATCACAAAGTGTGTAAAGTTCATTTAGTTCATCTGCTATTTCAAGAAGTCTAATCGAACCTTCAAAACCTTCGCCAAGATATGTTAAACGAAGCCCGTAACATAAGATGTCAATGTTAAAGTTATTTTTAATCTTCATTAGTTGATCTATTTGGGATCTATTCAGAAATTGGACTTCGTCGATTAATATGGCATTATATTCCATGACATTAAAGTTATTGCTTATGAGTTTATAGACATCATCAGTTGGTTTTATTAGCATATCGACTTTGCGATCGATACCTAATCTTGATGTTATAAAAGCTTCACCTTTTGTGTCGATTTCTGGTTTAAGTAATATTACTTTCATGCCACGTTCGTTATAATTATAAGCTTTTTGTAAAATCATCGTAGATTTTCCAGAGTTCATCGCTCCGTAGTTAAATATTAATTTGCTCAAAATTTATACCTCTTTTCAATATTTTTTTGTTCTATATATTTATTATAACATAAAAAAATAGTTTCATGAAATGCGAAACTATAATTTTTTACTTTTCAATAATTTTTCATTTTAATATATACCGAGGGCTTATCAAAAGTCCTTATTTTTTTGACCGTTAGGTCTATAATTTCAAAAGTGCTTGCAAACTTTTTGTACTAATCGTATGTAAGCACTTAGCGTTTTCTTCTAATATATATGTCAATCAAGAAAAAAGAAGAAAATAAGAAAAATAATCATGATCGTTAGATTTAGTTAAGATCTAAAATAAAAAAGAATAGATGTTTTATTATAATATATTAAGAAAGAATAATAAATAATAATGTTAAGTTAATAATAAAAAAAATAATTAATTATGATAAGTTTTAATAAAATAATAATTAAAATATATTTAAGTTATGTTATATTGATGTATTGTTTGTTAGCCTAGTTATGGTTTTTTGATATAGCTGGAAAATACTTTTTTATATGATAATATTGATTTTAATTTGAAATTTTTCGTTAATACAAGAAAAAAAGGTTCGGAACTTAATATAGTTTAACAGTAATTAAGTTTAAATGTTTATAAATAGCTTATTAATTGTTCATGTTGTATATCTAAAATAAGGTGGTTTGGTTAACTACTTTGACAGTTAAGGCTTGTATATAGTTTGATATAAAGGTTTGTAAATATAATTGTATATCTAAAGTTTCGTTTAGTAAAACTTGACATATATGAGATTTTGTTATATAATAAAGATGTCAATAAGTGTTGACAATATTTGTTTTTTTCCAATTTTCCTCGGTTAAAATATAGAACAAAAAAAAAATAAAAAAGAGCTGATAGCAGTATCGCTCTTTTTTATTTGTCTAATTTTTGTTATTGATGATATTCTGTTTTATATTTTCTAGAACTTTTCTTTTTTATGATACTATAATGTGACCAGTTTGCTTTTGGATATAAACTAAATGTAATTCTATCCCACAGAAATTCTACATAGATTCCGTCAAGTTTATATTGATTTATTTCTGTTGTAAAATAAGTTTGGGCTTCTTTATAATTTAAAGCGTCGTGCCATATGAAAGAATCGGCTTCTGTATTGGTTATGGCATAGTCAACTGGTATATCAGCCACGCCGTGTTCAATGAGTACGTCTTTTACAAATTCTTTGAATTTTTTATCGTTTATGATTTTTGAATATTTTTCATAAAAGTTTTGATATCTTTCGTTTGTTTTTCTTATTTCTTCTTCTCTTTCATTTCTAAGTATTTCGTTTCTTTTATCTAATAATTCTGTTGATGGTGTGTCTTCTGCATATTTCATTTCAAGAGAGTATAAAAAGTTGTAGACGTCTTCTCTAGTTAATCTTTCATATAGAAGTTCTGAGTCTTTGGTGATTGAATAAGATACAACAGCTTCGCTATCGTCAATGTCAGATTCAAAAGTATCGAAATAGCCTTTATGTTTGTAAAATTTATCGGCAGATTCGATATTTTCAAAGTCGATTGCAGCATATCTTATCACGTTACATTGATCTTCGTCGATTCGTATGTTTTCTTGCTTTAGTATTTGATTTAAATTCATAATTTTTTTACTCCTTTTTTTTTTTTTATAATTTTTTCGATTTAATCCTCGTATTGCTTTTAAGCAATACAAGTCTGAAATAATGTTGACAAATTCAGTTATATGTTATATACTGTATATAGACCTACTAAGTGAGAGTAGGTATTAACGTTTTTATTTTTTTTCATAATGTTATAACGTATATCGTTATAGCAAGGGGTGTTGTCAATCCACCCTAATGTCTAAGGTCTTAGGAGTATATAATATACGTCTGTACTAAGTAAAATATCGTTTGAATATTTAACCTATAGACAAACTACCTTCTTTAGTTGGTGGTAGTTGATAATAAAATTCTCCGTTTTCCTTTTGTGATACGAAAATAGAGTGTTATTATAAATATATACTTAATAAAACATATTTCTTGGTTTTGTGTTTTTCTTTTTGGAAATTGTTTGTCAAAACGTATATTTATTGTAACAAAAAAAAAAGTAGTAGCAGATTATTCTTCTGCTACTATTTTTATAAATTTTTCTAGCAATTCATTATGTCTTTCAGCTTCTTCGATTTCTTGTTCTTTAAGATCTAGTTCCCTTTCTTTTAGTTGATTTGCTCTTTTTATGTGGCCTGCAATTGATGATAGTGCAATTCTAATTTCTGACTGAGTTAAATTATATTCCATGTTTATCGTCTCCTTTTGTTTATTATTATAATGTCATTGTATCATAAAAAGCTTTATTTGTAAAGGGTAGATATGGCATTTTAGTACTGATTTTGTTGCAATTTAGCTGAAATTTTGCTATGATATAAGTATAAAATATATAAAAAAAGAAGGAGGAAAATGATGCTTGGTAAAAATCATAAAATTTTTAATACTGTATTTTTAGCATCGTCTGTAGGTGTGTTATACGTAACAGATAATTTGTCAAAAATTTTACTTGATACAAATGATATGTATTTAATACCTATAGGGTTAGCAGCTTTTTATATTGGATCGACTTTACCTGATATAGATAATAAAGGATTGTTTAAGTTTTTAGGTCATAGAACGATAACACATAGTATATATCCGTTTATATTGTTATCGGCTTTGTCGTATTATTTATATAATCGAAATTTGTATCTTTTTTATTTTTTATCTGCTTTAACTATATCAAGTTTTTTGCACGTGCTTGCTGATAGTTTTTCAGTTCAAGGGGTGGCTTGGTTTAGACCATATAGCGGTTATATTAAATATGGAGCTTATGGTAAGGTTAAGAAACATAAAATAGTTAAGTTATATCGTACAGGGGAAGATAGCGAAACTATGTTTTTAATAGGTTCTGTTCTTTTGATGGCTATAATAGCGTTAAGTTTTTTCGGTGTAAAGGTTAGTGCGATTGTTGCGTAAAAATTATTATTTTTTGCTTGCATTTTTATATTTTTGTGATATAATGGTCTTAATAAAGGTTTAATAAAGTCTTTATTAAGTATTAAATATAAAAAGAGGAGTAAAATTATGACACAAAAATATTATACCAGATCAGAGCTTGCAGATATTTTAAACACATCTCAAGTTACAGTTAACGCTTATATTAAGGAGTTACCAAACGAAGTAATTGATGAGCATTTTAATAGCAATAATCAACCAGATGATTATGCTTTAGAAGAATTGAGACAAATTCAAATAAAGAAAAATCCTAATTATAAATATTTAGAGCAGATTGCTGAGCTAGAAAGAGAAAAAGACGAATTAATTAAAGAACAAGCTGAATCTAAAGAGATTATTAAGTCTGTTGTAGCAAATTTTCAAACTGAATTAAATGGTATCTTAGACTTGTTAAAAGAAAATGATGAGATGAATGATTTTCTTGAAAGTGAAAAAGATAATTTAGTTCCAATGGATAATGAAGAGTATGTATATTTGCTTGGACAAAAGGTTAATAATTTGGAGAAAATGAGTCTAAAACTTGAAAAAAATATATATAAGGCAAGCTTGTTACTTCAAAATACATTAAACAATAATTTGGCTAAAATGCTTTAGGAGACTTATGATGCGTACACTTGATGAGATACAAAACGAAATAGATAGACTTACCAATAAATATAATGATGATTATGATAGGTTAACAGATGAACTCAATAAACACAAGTATCAATTTTATGATGATGTCGACGCTTTGTATGCGTCGCACGGTCGTAAGTTTGATCAAAAGGCTTATAAAGAAGTTTTAAAATTAATTGATTATAACTTCTCAATCGAAGATTATAAAGTTAATAAAAATCAAGTTAAGCCTGTGAATATTAATGATGTGGTCTTTAATTATAATGCTAAACATCATAATTATAATAAATCAATAAAAGCGGAGTGTGTTAGAACTAAAGATGGTAGGTATAGGGTTTTAGCAGGTAGTATGTTAAATCCTACCGTGGAATTTTATGTATCTGATACGGTCAAAAAACGTAGAAAAAAAGCTAAGATTGAAATCATAGGGTCTGATTATATTTTACAAAAAGATGAGGAATTTGACTATCCGTCGACAGCCGCAGCTTTTATAGCAGGTCTTAACGTAAATGGTTGGGAAGTCTTTACGACTTTTGACGGTAAGACGCTTAGGGAATGGACTTTTCCTAAACGTTTTGGAAATAATATAAGTTTATAAAGGTTCACATAGAATGAAAACTATAATAAGTGAAAGGTTAAGAAAAACAAGAAAAATAAATAATATGACTGCGGATGAATTAGCCCACAAATTAGGTTATAGTAGCAAAAGCACTATACATATGTGGGAAAGAGGTGAATCAATTCCACCTATAAATGTTTTTTTGGAGTTATCAGTTATACGGGATGTTTCGGTTGATTATTTGTTGGGTAATGATAGTTATCTAAGAAAAGAAGAAAAATTAAGTAGAGACGATCTTATATCTGAAATAATAAATAATTTAAAAGATTTTTCAAAAAAAGATTTGATTACATTAAAGAAAATAATTGATTTATTAGGAGAAAAAAATGATTGAACTAAATATGGAAGATATTGAAAATATAACAAACGTTTTATATGAAAAAATAAAAGAAAACCAATTTAATAGTGATATTGATACTAGTAAAATAGAAAAGACACATGATAAGATGTGTAAAATTTCTAATATGAGATTTAATCAAAGAGAAGGTGATGTATTAATTTCGATTACAAGAGAACCTCGGGAAAAATATTAGTGTGAAAGTATAGGAGTATTAAATGGCGAGTCTTCAAGAGTATAAATCGTTAGGCAATAGTTATATACGTATCGTAGAAAGTTATAGGGATCCCGTTAGTAAAAAACCAAAGACTAAAATTTTAGTTAATTTAGGCAATAGTAAAAATATTAGCTTTGACACAAATAAAATAAGGTTATTTTTAAAAGATGAATCTTATAGTGAAGATGTGTATGATTTATTACGTGATAAGTTATCTGATCGATATGAAATAGATTATAAAAATTATGGCTATTTACTCTATAAGTCAATTTGGGATAAATTAGGTGTAAAAAATATCATAGATAACTTTCAAAAAGATACTGATATAAGTTATAGCGTATCTGAAGTATGTGAGGCTTTAGTTATGTTTAGACTTATATATCCAACAAGTAAGCTTAAAGTGTATGAAAATCAAACTGAACTTTTAGGTTTTTATGGTATAAATCTTCAGTATATATATAGGTCTTTAAGTTTTTTATCTGAAAATGTATATGATTTATTAAATGTATTAGACGATAGGATAAATACCTTATATAATATAACCAATAATTACGAAGCGATTTGTTATAATCTTTTTGAAAATTATTTAAACGTATATACTGATGGTGTAAGCCTTAAAAATAAGAAATTTGATACGATTAAGGCGTTTGGTTTTGATTTTTCAATAAACGAGCGTTATATTCATCCTGTGTATGTATATAGTGATGATTCGGTGAAGGGACATATTTTTGTTTGTGTTATAGCACATGTTATTGATCGTTTATTTTATAGTGAAATTAAAAATACGTTTAGTTATGATTTTGCTAAATATGCGATAAATAATGCAATGGTTGATGTTTTTAATATTAATGATTCGTTTTATTTTTTAAAGCGAGAAGAAGATGTGGTTATTTTAAAATTGTTTGATATATTTAGTATCGATAGGTTATCTAATTTTTCTAAAATCTAAAATAAAAAAAAAAAGAGCTAAAAGCTCTTAGTTAAACCAGGATTTTTTCATAACATGAAATAGCAGATCACAATCTGCGTAGTAGTTATGGATTATATACTGGTTTTTATTTTTTGGATGTCGTTTTACTGAATAAACTTTTGTATCGTTTAAAGCAATAAGACTATCTTCGTTTAGTTTTGCGTTGAATTTATTTTCAACTGTTTCACTAGTTATTATTTTATGTGATTTTATATATTGTTCTACGTTTTGTATTAAATTTTCTTGTGTCATATCAATCATCTCCTTTCGTTTTTATATTACTAAATTCATCTAGCATGTTATTTATTGTTTTGCTCAGAGGTGTTTTTGGAATATTTACAATAGATGGGGGTCTGGGTACGTATTTAATTGGTGGCGATTTGTCAATTGGTAGTAGGTTAATTCTGTGAACACCACCAAAATTCATATTGTTTAGACGGATAAACATATTTCTTGTGCTAAGCTTATCATTAGGATTTAGCTTTTTAGGCTTTTTTAGTCGTTTCATATTTTTTCTTTCTTTGTTTATATGATCATATTGTTTATATCGTCTATGCTTTTTTCAATATAATTTATGTTATTATTTATTTTATCTTCAATAAGTTTATAATATTTATCGAATATTGTTTTTCCGTATTCTTTACTGTATTTTAAGAATTCAGCTTTTACTTGTAAAAATTCTATTTTTCTGTCTATAACCTCTTTAAGTGTTACATTGACTCCAAATTCATATTCACTATCTGTTATAGGATCTAGCATGTCTTCATTGCTAATTTCAATATCTGCTACGTTTGCTGTAAAATATCGTATATAAGGGTTTTTATTAGATACATTTAGACAATTTACATATTTATCGTTTTCTGTATTTGTAAAATCAAAAAGAGCGTTTGAATTTTCTTCATATGTTTTATAAACATTTAGCCACATTTTATCTATGTTAACTTCATAATCATTAGATTCGTTATAAATGTTGTCTTTTTTTTCATCTGTAATAATTTCGTTCCATATATTTTCTATTTTTTTATCTATTTCTTCACATTTTGCTAGAAATACTTGATTAAATTGATTTTCTTTTATTTCGATAGTTTTATTTGTCATTTTGATTAATCATCTTCTTCCGTTTTTTAAATCATGTAATTCATTTATTTTGTCTAATAGTTGTCGATTCATATTTTTAATTGGCGGTAATTTGTCAATTGGTGGTAGGTTAATTCCGTGCACACCGCCATAAGTAATATTATTTAAATGTCTGGCTATAGTTCTTGTGTTAAGTTTATTATTAGGATTTAACTTTTTTGGTTTTCTTAATCGTTTCATATAGTGTTTTCTTTCGTTTCTTGTATTATTTCTTTCGGGCTTATTATTTCTAATACTTGTTTTTTTATGATTTTACGTAGGGCTTTTTTGTTGCCTTTTCTGTATTCAAATAGCAAAGCTTTTTCGTTAGGGCTAAGTGTGTTACTTGTGCCGATTTCTTTATTTGACCAGTTTTTGCATTTATCGTATAAATCTTTGACTTCTTCTTCTTTGTTTGTTATTTCATCTACGATAGAGCCAATTATTCGTCTTTCTTTTAGATGTTCGTTTTGATTTTCAAAAGCAAGTAAATCATCAATTGATCCATCATAATATGCTTTAAAGAGTGAATTTATACCGTCTTTTGAGATACCTCTTTCAAGTTCCAAAAAGATTGGTGTAAATATTTTTGTATTTTTCATATAGTAATCGGTTTTTAATTTGATTAGATTACCATATTCATTTTCGGTTACAAAACCTTCGATGTTATCTGAATTTTTCATAATGTCTTTTAATTCTTTATATGTCATAGTAAATTCTTCCACAAGGTTAAGATTATAAGTTTTACTTATATCTTCTAAAGTTTCTCTGTTACTGCGTTTGCCTGTCTTGTTATCAATTTCAGCTAAAAGAGTAAATTGAGGTTTATCATAATGAATGAGAATTTGACTATCTGGAGCAGTATATTCAAAAACTAAAGTTTTATTACTATCTTTTAGATAATCATAAAGATCTTTTTTGTTTTTGAAATACTCATAAGCGGTTGATACAAGTGGGTGATCTGTCGTAGCATGTGAACTTGTAGCACATAGAAAATTGTCGTTATATGTTGAAACAAGAATCAAAGAGCCGTCTCTTTTTTCTGTTACGGTTATAAGATCATCGTTTTTTATATTACCCATTGTTGATCTTTCTTTTATGAATTTTTTTGAAAATCTACTTTTACCTTCTATTGGGTTGCCGTTTTCATCGGTTTCGCATCTGTCTTCAAGTTCGTACTCATTGAAAAATTTGTCGAAACCTCTAGCTATTATATTACCATTTTCGTTTAATACAAGACCTCTTGCCATAAGAAGTATTGGATTTCGTTCAAAATTCACACCTGCGTGTTTATATTTTATTGAGTATGTGCCATTTTCGTTATCGGTTATGGTCACATCTCTTTTACGATCTTTGAATCTTTCTAATAGTTCGTCTTCTGGAATATCTTTGTTGTGATCTAAAGCTTTATAATTTTCAAATTCTTTTGGATCTATGTCCACGTGTAAATATTGTTCTAATAAGTTCATGTTTTTCTCCTTTCGTCTAAATATAATTTTCGAGTGTTATATTTGTATATTTTTTAGTGTTTTTTATAGGTTTGGTGTTATACACATAGGTCATTAGTTCGTTCCAAGTTAATAATTTGGTATCGTTTATGACTTTATTTATTATGTCGATGTCTTCTTTTGTAAGATCTGTAATTTTTAGGTTATCTTTTTTTGATTTGATTAGATATTTTTCAGTACCAAAGTTTGATTTTGTAGGTTCTACGCACAAATCGTTATGGTTATTGATTTCGTTCATAATATCTGATGAGTATGGTCCGTAGTGCTCAAAGTACCAAGATATGTTAGTTAATTGCTTTTTATATTGTAACATATTTTCCCAATCAATTAGATATAATAAAGCTATGAGTCTTGTCTGTGTTAAGTTGTCTTCATATGGGTAATATTTTATTACATATAGTATAGTATTTTTTAATTTGTTCATCTTCTTTTTCCTGTTATATATAAGAGATAAGGATTTACTGGAATTAAATGTTCTTGTGTGAAAGTTTCGTTATCAGGATCGGTATATAATTTCACGTTCATTCTTTCGTTATCGTAAATTACATTATTAGCAATTATATCATATTCTGGGGAAATTCTCGCTATGTCTTGTATTTTACCATTTTTTTCTAAGTACACTGCTACTTCTTTATCATATGGTGGGTCGATTGTTTCGAATTTTAGTTTAAGGTTATTTCCAAGGTCGATACAATATTCATCTATTATTTTTCTATTTGTCATTTTTTCTTTTCTCCTTTTTATTTATTTTTAATATTTATAATTTGTGAGATAGGAACTATACCATTGATATCATTGTATTCTTTATATCCGACACAAATTTCGTTTATTCCATATGCATCATTAACAAATTTAGAGAAATGAATCATATTTGCTATAGTGCTTGATTCTTTCCCATCATTGGTTTTGTATGTGTAAACAAATTCATCTTTTTCACAAAGTATTTCTTTTATGTCTTCTACTGAATATTTATTTTTCATTTTTAATACTCCTTTTTTTTTTTATATTACCCGTTTGAAGACTTTAAGTCTTTAAAATATATCAATGAAAAAAGAAGTCGTGTTAGACTTCTTTTAAATAAGATTATATAATATGGATCTTTTTTTCAGTTGTGAATATCATCAAGATCTTTTTCAAAATCCATTAGTTCTTCAGATGTATAAGATATTATATTTTTTTGAAATGTACCAGTTTTTTCGATGTTTTGCTCTTTAGCAACTTTGTCGAAAATATCTAGAATTTCATCGCTGTCTATTGCTTTATTTATCTTTTTTTCTCGTATTTTATATTTGTTTTTCATAAAGTTTTTCCTTTCTGGAAACTCGTTTATTTATATGCGAAAAGAAAGAAAGATTAAGAAAAACTTAACATTTCTTTCTTATTTTTTTAATATTATACTTGTTTTCCCTAAAAAATCAAGTATAATAATCTTAGGGAAAGGATTGTTGTGATATGAAACAGACTCTAACGATAAAAGTTAAAATTCTTCCAACAGAAGATCAAATAGTTTTATTAAAAAAGACTCAAAAACAATATATCAAAGCTTGCCAATATGTTAGTGATTATATTTTTAATAATGACTTTATTTTAGAACAGCGAGCTATACACGATAATTTGTATTTTGATATAAAAGAGTCGTTTTCTTTATCCGCTCAGTTATCTCAATCTGTAATGAGAACTGTAATTTCAAATTATAAAACAACACAAACTCAATTAAAAAAGAAACCTTATATTTATAAAGATAGTAATAACAAAATACAAAGAATCTATAAAGATTTAAGTTGGTTATGGTCTCCTTTAAAATACAAAAACCCATTTTTTGTATTAGTTAGAGATCGTAGTTATTCTTTTAAGAAAGATAATATTGTTTCTTTATCTACTTTAAATGGACGTATCAATGTTCCTTATGTTTGGGTTGATAATAATTATTTTAATAAATTTAAAGAAGATTTTTCTTTTGGTGAATGTAAAGTTTTAGAAATAGATAATAAATGGTATGTTCATTTTTCTGTTTCTAGATATATTGAAGAACCTAAAGAGCAATTTTCACATGTAGTTGGTATAGATAGAGGTCTTAGGAATATTTTAACTACTTATGATGAAAAAGGCAACACAGAGTTTTATAGTGGTAAAAAAGTTTTAGCTAAAAGACGTAAATATAAAAAGTTACGTAAGGAACTTCAAGAAGTTAACACTCTTAATTCTAAACGAAAGATTAGAAAAATAGGTCAAAAAGAGAACCGTTGGATGACAGATGTTAATCACAATCTGTCTAAGGCACTTATTGATAAGTATGGATCTAATACATTGTTCGTTTTAGAAGATTTAGAAAATGTAACTTTTAATACAGTTAAAACTCGTAAAAAGGATAATCGTTATGAACATTATAGTTGGGCTTTTTATTAGTTTGAACAATTTTTGATTTATAAGGCTATTTCTATTGGATCAACTGTAATTACTGTTGATTCGCATTACACAAGTCAAAGATGTCCGAAATGTGGTACTATTGATAAAAACAATAGACATAGAGATACACATAGTTATTATTGTAAATCTTGCGGTTATGAGTCAAATGATGATAGAATAGCAGCTATGAATATTCAATTGTTAGGAACATATTATGTTTCTGGTGAGAAAAAACCTAAATTTGAAAAACAAATATTAAACTAATGTTATAGCGTATATCGTTATAGCAAGGGGTGCTGTCAATCCACCCTAATGTCTAAGGTCTTAGGAGTATATAATATACGTTTGTACTAAGTAAAATATCTTTTGAGTATTTAACCTATAGATAAACCACCTTCTTTAGATGGTGGTAGTTGATCGGTAAATTCAATATTTTTAAATTTTCTTATTTTCTTTTTCAAGAGTTTCATCGACCTTTCTTATAAGTGATTCTGGAATTTCATTGTTGGTAATGCCATTTATTTCGACTAGATTATATTTGCCGTTTTCGATATTAATCCACACAAGATATAAGCCGTAATCGTCGACCATGACAAAATAGGTTCCCCAGAATTTTTCTGCAAGTTCAATTGGCCAATCATTGTTTGTTTTTGATTTGTGGCATAGACACCACCAATATTTTTTCTGGTCTAGATCATGCCAATCATAGTCTGGTTTTTCGTCGCAAATAATGATCTTTTCTAGTTTCTTATAATCATTTTTTTTGTGGTTTATGAAATTGTCAATTATATTTATATCTACAAATGATATTAGATTAGTTTCGTAATTAATATTAATTGCTTTATTAATTTCAAAACCCAGACGTTTTTCGTCTTCATCTTTTTTGATTAAATTAAAGATATTTGGTATATAATACGATATTTGATTAATTTGATAATCTTCAAGGTGCCATTTCATTGAAATACTCTTATTGTTTTTAAGTAGGGCGACTAAAAAATATTCAATTGGTTTGTTTATGTCAAATTCAATTGATGTAATAGAAATTTTTATGATATCGTTGTAATTGAGATTTGTATTTTTTTCTTTTAGATATTCGTAACAAAGTTTCTTTGCTTGTTCTATGTTTTCATCTGAATTAAAATTTGTTGCTAATATACCTCGAGTTACTTCAATACTTTTTATGGGATTATTGTCAAAATGTATTATGTCTTTATAGCCAAAGTTATGTTTGAAATAATCAATGAATTTTGTTTCATCTAATGTGATATCATTAGTATCTTTTTTCATGTTTAATTCAGCTGTTGCTTGAGCAATTCTTTTACTTATTTCTTTTATGTCTGTTTTCATTTAGATACCTCGCTTTTTGTATATACTATATGTTATATGAGTGAAGTAATCAACAATATAAAAAAAAAATGACGGAGTGTAATCCGTCGTTTTAATCTTCGATTCTTTCGATATTTGTTATTGTTTCGTTTTCTGATATTAGTTCAGACCAGTTGTTTTCTTCCCACTCTGCATTTCTGATTATTGTATCATTATCTAGATTGCTGTAAGGAGAGTCATCATTAAGTTCGATTTCGTATTCTTTTGTTATGATTTTTGTATATTTTAATTTCATATGTTTTTTCCTTTTTATTTTATTATTTCAAATTTATCTTCGTTATATATTAAACCTAAGACTCTACCGTTATCCCAGTTTACGTGGATTGTTCCAACGTCGTCTACGTGAGTTACAGTACCTGTTGATCCTGGTTCGATGTTTTTTTCATCTACCATGTTGATTAGCTTAACACGCATGCCAGTTTTAAATTTATTTTTTATGTGTTTAATTGTGTCGTTTGTTTTGTTTGCTAAAATTTCGTTTAACTGCATTATTTACTCCTTTTGGTTTATTATAAACCTAAAGCTTTGTCGATATTATAATATGGATCTTGTCTTAAGCTTCTCGCACAAGCAAGAACTAGACGATCAAAGTCTAGGTTATATTTTGTTAAAAACTTTTTTAGATATTTATCGTGTAAAGATTCGATGTTACGAGGATTGTAATTTTCTTTTTTAATGTTGTTTATCATGTAAGTTTCAAATATTTCGATGATGTCTTTATCTTTCATTGGTTTTTCCTTTCGTTTAAAAATTTTACATAAAAAAGCCAAGAAAAATTAATTTCTTGGCTCTTGTCTTATAGTGCAAACATATCTATCATATGTGATTTCAGTTATGAAGTTCCAAAATCTTTTGGTGCAACCGATTCTGTTGTCTGTGTTTATTACTATTAGACCTTTATCTTCATAGTCGTCTAGGTAGTCCCATTCTTCAAAAGAGATTTTATCTCTTTCAATTGTTTGATCCATAAGACAATTAATTAGATATGGAAAAAGTCTGATTTCTGTTTCGTTTGCATTTCTTCCAAGAACGTTTTGGAATTTTTCGTTTAGTTTTTCTATATTTTCGGTTTCTGTATTGCCTCGATTTTTTTTGATTATTTTTTTCATTTGTTTTCCTTTCGATTTTTATAGTTTCATAAAGTAATAGCTAAAGACTTAGTGCCTTTAGCTATTATTGTATCCGTTTATTTGTGTAGTTGTTCGTAAGTTTCGTAATCGAATGAATTAAGAAAATCTTTATATGTTTTAGCGTAATCTTCTGTTAAGACGCCTACTTTCTTAGTTATGTCAACAATTTCTTTCTCGTCTATGTCGTTTAATTCTAGACGCATAGTGTTGTTTCTTGTTTGGATATTGAAAGCTACGTCTTTGTAGGTAAATCTTGCTATATATTCTTTAGATTCAGGATCTTCATTTTGAGTTACAGTGTAAAGAGTATCTAAAGCTTTATAAAGTGTTTCATTTAGTTCTTTTTCATTTAGTTCGTGAAGTTCTTCATTAATTGTAATGATGCTTCTATAGTCACGATTTTCTTTTTGAATTTTCTTATGAAGATCTCTATCATAATCTTTTGCAAACTCTATGAGTTTATCTAAAAGTTCTCCCTCCACTTCACCATATTTTAGGTTTTTGTTAATTTCTTTTTGACGTGCAGGATTTGCACCATATTCTCTTTCACGAGCTGAGTTGATGTCAAGAGTTTCATAAGCTTTTGATTGAGTATTGATTAAAATTTGATTTTCATCGTCTTCAATGTTAAAGATCGCAGCGTCGAATTCATTTTTGATATTTTTTATAAGTGTAATATTTCTAAGATACTTATAAATTTCTGTGTCAAAATCGTTTTTGTTAAGTTTTGTTAGTTCATTTGTTTTTTGTGTTAATTTTTCAATCATAAAATCTCCTTTTGTGTTTCTATAATAATTATATCATAAGTTTTACTAAAATGCAAATATTAATTGCTATTTTTCAAAGATTCATAATCGTAACGTGTTTCGTTATTTTTATATAATATAGGATACTGATATAAGTAAAAAGCGTTATTGTCAAAACCTTTGAAAAATTCGTGTATATCATGGATATCAAATTCATCGGCACGATAGGTAATTATGTCATCTTTTACGTATTGATTAATAAATACTTCTGATGTATCTAAGTTGTTTTGATGTTTTATATCAGATGATTTTGTTGCAGCTATTACTTGGGTGTTGTTATTTAATACGATAAATTTATCTAAAAAATCAAAGCTATTTTGAATTAGATCAAATTTTGGCATTATTATAACTTTATTATCGATTGTTAAAAATGGTAATAAATTTGCGTTTTCGTAGTCGTTATCATGATTTAAAATCATTAGAGTTTCGCTAAAGAAATCGTAAATATCACTATAAATATTATTTATTTTCAACTCGTGGGTTTTTGTTATGAATAAAAGATTATCTTTATTGTAAAGCATATCAAGTATTACTTTGGTATCTGGTGTGAGATACTTATCTAGAGAAATATAATCTTCAAATTCTATAAATCTATGAAATACAACTTCGTTTTCGGTATCTAAATTGATTTTATAGACCCATTCTTCGGTAAAAGCGTTAGTTTCGTTATTGTATTTAAAGCCGTAGTCATAGATTTCATCTTCTATTTTAAGAGTTACGTTAAATTCGCTTATAGCTTCGTTATTTAAGTGACCTGTAAGCTTGTTATTTATTACTTTTTCTTTCATATATTTTAAAGCGTTCAAGATGTCAAATTTATCATCTTTATCTTCTGTATATATGAAACTTCTTTTGTTTATATTTATATTATTGTTGTCTTTAATGTAATTATTCTTTTTTGTAGGATTTAAGTTAAATAAATTAAGATCGATAGGTTTTTTATTACTACTATGATTTAATTTATTAAAATTTTTAATTTTAAAACTTAATAAGTATTTTTCTTTCATAATTTTTTCTCCTTCATATATCTTAGAAAATTACCGAAAATATTTTATATTTTAATTTCTTTTGTTTTTATTTCGGTTATTGGTTGAAATTTACCTTTTTTTTAAGCAAAAGTATTTGCATATTTTTCTAAAGTTTTATATAATATAATATAATATATAGTATACTGGTCTATTTAGCTAGTATCGAAATAATAAATTTATTAATATTTAAAGGAGGTTTTCCCATGAAGAAGAGGAAAATATTACCAGGAGCGTTAGCTCTTGCGATGGCCGTATCGGCTGTTATGCCAGCTATTGGCGGAGTAATGGATATTACTCACACTACAAGTTATGCATCTAGTGCATCTGTTGCAGAAGAGGAAACTACAATCGTTGTTCATAAAATGCAATATGATTTAGCTGAAGGTGAAGAAAAACCAGTAATTGAAAATAAGCGTGGTAAGGAATTAAGTGAAGATGAATTACCACCTGGAGTTAAGCCATTTGATATTTCTGAATATGGTGATGTAACCTTTACGCTTTATAAATTAACAGATGCAGAAGGCAAATCACCACAAATTGCTGATTTTACAGGAGCTAGTATTTCTTCTGATGGAAGTAGTGTAACTGTTGATGGTGAGACTTTTACATTAACTAAAGTAGAAGATCAAAATATTGATACAAATGGTGTAGCTACATTTAGTGATAAAGAAAACGGATCATATGTAATTCGTGAAACTTCTGCAAACGAAAATCTAGTAGCAGAGCGTGAACAAGATTTATTCTTCTCACTACCAATTGCTAATGCACTCGGTACAGGATTTGAACCAAACGTTCATTTATATCCTAAAAATGATGTAGAAAATGTTGACTTTGAGTTTACAAAATATTTAAATTCTATTGGTGCTGAAAACGCACTTGAAGGCGTTACATTCCAACTATATAAAGGTACACCAGGTGTGGATGGAGAACCTTATACATTTGTAGATGGTGATGGCGTAACACAAAATAAAATATTTACCACAGATGAAAATGGTAAATTTAATTTTGGTAAACTGCCTGTTGGTAAATATTACCTAGTTGAAACTGAAGTTCCAGCAGATGCTACAACTTATAATATTTCAGCTTACGCACAAAACGATGAATACAATAGACTTCGTTTTGAAATTGGTAATATGAAAGCTGAAGATTATAAGGCTGAATTTATCAATTATGAAGAGCCTAATGCTGATAAAAAGGTAAATGACGGTAGACATGATGATGAAACTGAACGTGATGAAAATGGTAAACACGTTGATACAAGTAATCACGATTTTGATATTGGTGATGCTATACCATTTGAAGTTGGTGTTGATATTAAAGAAAACATCATGGGTGGCGGAGTTTATAAAGTTGGTGGCGTTGATCAAAAACAAAAACCATATAGTATATATAGAATCAAGGATAAGCCAGCTGATAATAAACTTAAAATTCCTGAAGGTGAAGCAGGCGATAGTTTGTCTAAGAGATTAGGTCTAGAAGTTAAGATTGGTTCTACTGTTCTTGTTGAAGGTACTGACTATAAGGTAAGTGCTGATGATAGTGGTACAGGCTTTGTTGTAGACTTTATTATGAGAAATGTAGACTTTACTGACCTTGATGGCGAGACAAGTAGTGTACCTGCTGTAAGTGAAACAGTTGCTAATAATATAGGTAGTAAGATTACTATTGGTTATAATTATGAGCTAACTGAAGAAGCTAGACCTGATGAATATATTAAAAACGATATGAAGTTTGAATATAATAATCATCCATCTGGTGATGAAGAATATACTGTAGTTATTCCAGATGAAGATAATGTTATTACCTATGGTAAGAAGTTCTTAAAGGTTTCTACTAAGAATAAAGGACTAATGGAAGATCCTGATTCTTTCTTAGGTGGAGCTGAGTTTGTCATTTTTAGAGAAGTTGATGGTGGACGTGAGTATCTAGTTCTTGATGAAGATGGTAAAAGAGACTTTAAGTTAGTCAATCCTAAAGCTGATGGATCGTTTGAGATTCCAGAAAATGCGTATAAACTAACTTCATCTGAGACTGACGGTTCTTTTGAGATCTTTGGTCTTGAAAAAGGTGATTACTTCTTAAAAGAAGTTCTTGCACCAGAAGGACATAAAATTAATGATAAAGACATTAAGTTTAAAGTAGGTCCTGGAACTTATGAAGGTGAAGACGCTACTATTGATCATATTGTCAATAAGAAAAATACTGACTTTAGTGATACTGGTATGATGGTTGGTATGGCTCTTGCTGGTGGTGTTGTAATCTTAACAGGTGCTGGTATTTATGGAGCAGTTAAAAATAAGAAAAACGAAGATAGTGAGCTTAGCTATTAAGTAAAAGATTAGAGTGGCTAGGTTTTCTAGCTACTCTAGTTTTAACAATAGTCGGAGAATTTAATTGATGAGAAAAATAAGAAAACGACTTATATTTCCTTTTATTTTAGCTTTTTTCGCTCTATGTCTTATGGGTATATCAATTGTTACTGATTATAATATAGCAAAACTTAAAGCGAAAGATATTGAAGTTTTTGAAGAAAATTTAAAATATGAAGATTCCAATACCGATTCGAATTTCGATTTTGATGTAGCTGAGCTTAAAGTTATAGCTATGCTTTATGTACCAGATTTAAAGTTATCACTTCCTATATATAAAACTAGGTATGATGATGAAGAATTATCTGAACAAAAGCAAAAAAAGGCTGAAAATAATGGAGCTGCATTGTGGTATAGGATGGATGATTATAATAAAGGAAAGGGAAGTAAAGCTTTATTGTCAAGTCATAATGGACTTTCGACACAAGATTTATTTACAAATCTTATAAAGCTTAATTTAAAAAGTAATTTCTATATCAAAGATTTAAGTGGTGATATATTTCAATATGAAGTAAGTGAAATTGAAAAAGCAACTCCAGATGTAACTACTGTTTTTCGTGATGTGTATGTTAATAAAGACGGTCATGATTATGTAATTCGTAAGAATCATTATGAGCGTAATGACACACTAAACGAAATGATAGATTTTAAAGATTATAATGGAGTTGATACAAATTTTTCTGAAATAGAAAAGATTGACAGTTTTACTAGTGATGAAAGATTAGATCCTTTATATCTTGACCCTAATGAGGAGCTAATGGTGCTACAAACTTGTATTCCAATATTTGTAAATAGTCATAGACTTCTTGTTACAGGTAAGAGAGTGCCTTATGATGGTTCGGATCTTAAAACTTATGATACACTTAAGCGAAATAAGATAATCCTTATAATATGGATTATAGCTTTAATAGTTTTATTCATAAAGATTATAGTAAATGTGTTAAACAATAGAAAGTATAAGAAGATTTTAAAGTTAAAAAAGGAAGGTATGTAATGAAGCGAAAATTAAGTCTTTTAAGTCAAAAGATTTTATCGTTTTTGATGGCTTTAATGATAATGTTATCTAATATAGGTCCTGGAATAGTTTATGCTATGGAAGATGGGGAAAGTGATGACTATTATAATTATGAGCTTCACAAAGATGGTTATTATGTAGAATCTTTGACTAAAAAAGGTAAAGAAAATTTAAAAGAAAATCTTTATGAGATTTCTATACCAGAGGAATTTAATGATATTCCTGTTGTAGGAATTAAAGAGTCTGCTTTTAAAAATGAAGGTGTTTTAAAATTAAACTTATCTAAAAATATTAAATACATCGAAGATGAAGCTTTTTATAATGATGAACATGTACCTAGTCTAAGTGAAATAACAATGGATGATGGTTATATTGAAAATGTTGGTAAAAAAACTTTTTACGGAAATGATTTAAAGGAATTAGATATAAAGATTAAACACATTGATGAAGAGAGTTTTTCGAATAATGATAAGTTAGAAGTAATTGATTTAACTTATACTAAGTCTTTTGAAAAAACATCTTTTAGTGGAACTAAACCTAAAAAGGTCATTTTGAATGTTAATTCTTCTTATGAAGAAGGATCTTTTGACGAAGATGTCGAAATAGAAGAAGTTGATTATGATTTAGGTGAAGATGAAGAAGACGAGACAGTTGACTATCTTAAAATGAGAGAAGATATGTTAAACGAAGAAGCTCGTAAAAAAGAAGAAGAAGAGGCTCGCAAAAAAGAAGAAGAAGAAGCTCGCAAAAAAGAAGAAGAAGAAGCTCGCAAAAGAGAAGAAGAAGAAGCTCGCAAAAGAGAAGAAGAAGAAGCTCGCAAAAGAGAAGAAGAAGAACTTAAAAAAGAAGAGTCTAAAATAGAAGAAGAAAATGTTGAAGAAACTGAGAAATCTGAAATAATTAAAGAAGAAGAAAATCAAGAAAACAACGAAGAAAATAAAGATTTAGAAAAAGTTAAAGAAATTGAAAAATCTAAAGAAGAAGAGAAGTTTCAAAACAAAGAAGAAGAGCTTAAAAACGAAGAGCCTAAAGATTCGGAAAAAGAACAAGAAACAAAAGAAGAAGAAACTCAAAGCGAAGAAGATGTTAAAAAATCTGAAAATGATTTAGATGATTCTGATGTTAAATTGGTTGAACCTAAAAAATTAAATGATAAGGAATATAAAAATCTTAACAAAAATAAGGTTTCTGATAGATTATCTTTTAAAAATCTTTTAACAAAAACCGATAATGCTACTGAAATAAGTGAGGCTGATGGAACTAAGATTGAATCTATTTCATCATCTTGGATAGGATCTTCTGATAATTTATTATCTTTAAATTGGGATGATAATGAAGAAAAATATGTAAGATTTAGAACTTCTTATTCTTTATCTGGTCAACATGATTATGATCCAGGTATGATTCAAATCACTATTCCAAAATATATTTTTAAGGATAGAGATGGAAAAGCTTATGGAAAAATGACTTTAGGTGTTCCTGAACTTCCTGGTGGAGATAGTGAGTTTGCTTATTATGATAATGGTGATGAATATATCTTAATAAATGTTAAAAAGCTAAAAGCTGCAAGCCAAGGATTTTTTGAAGGTTCTATTAAGCCTTTAATTCCAAGTGAAATTAACGATAAGGTTACAGGTTATAAAACAGATGATTATAGTGCAAAAATCACTGTAAAAACTGTAAACGATACAACTCTTTCAAAAACATCAAACATCTTAAATGCAGAAGTTAATACACGTGAAATAATAACCGATGCTTATAAGAAAAGTGATAGGGTTTATGAGGTATTTCCAAAAGCTTGGGATAGCAGTTTAAAACCAGAAAATGCTGATGATTATATCTATGTATCTTGGATAATTTCTGCTAAAAATAAAGGAAATCAACCTTTTAAAGTTGATGTTTCAGATATAGCGGAAAACGGTGAAACCACTAAAGGTGCTAAGGTTTTAGGTATTAAAAGAAACTCTGATATGAAAATCTTTGAGAATGATACTGTTAATAAATTTTATCCAGAAGAAAAAGATTTTGATTATCTAAAAGATGATGAACAATTTTGGGGAATGGTTTATGTGGCTTATCCTAAAGAAAATTTCTTTAATGAGGATAAAACTCCGAAAGCTGATAAATTTACTTTAGAAAATAAGGTTAAATATACTTTAACAAGCGAAGATGATAAGGAAGTTACATCAAAAATTGTTAGTGCGTATGCAGAATATAAGCCTATTTTATTAACATATCCAACAGGTCATTTTATTGTTCGTAAATATGGTAATACTAAAACTTCATATGATAGTGAAAGATATATTTTAAACGATAAATATCCTATGGATTTAAATTTATTAAAAGATGATAAAGAATCTGAAACAAGATATTTAGTTAGAGGTGAAGGTTTTGGTCTTCCTTGGACTGGGGATGATGGTTCTAAAGAAAGACCTTGGGAAGGCAAAGAAAAGCAAATAGTTGATATGAAGGATTTTGAAAAAGTTCCTTATGAATTAACTATAAGAGATAATAAAGTTAGATTTAACGCAAGTGATAGCAATTTAAGCAAAGAATCTTATGAGTTTTCTAAGATTGATTTTGTAAGACCTGATATCTATTCTTATAAAAAGTTTGAAAAAGATGGATATGGATATTATGAAGGTCCTAACGGAATTAAATGGGGCGATATTAGTGAAGGTGAGTACGGTTATTTTTATGATAAAAATGCTTCTATCGAAGACGCTGATGTTTTAATATCAAAAGATGATGGAAACTCTTATGAAAAAATAGCAACTGTAAGTTTTGGTGAAGATATTTCTATAAATGCTTTTAACGGAGCTACAGCTGATGAAGAGTCTTTAATTTTACCAGAAGGTGTTACTGATTATAAGGTTGTAACACAAACTAAAAAGTCTGCTATAATCTTTGATTATTATGTTCACACAAAAATAAAACCTACTAAAGAGGTTAAAGACGAAGTAAATAAATTATATGGTATGTCTGATACCCCTAGTGCAGTTTTAGATAATTCGGTAGATTTAAATGTTAAGGTTGGTCCTGACAAAAAGAATTTATTTATAAATGAAGATACAGGAAGAAATACTATTGAAGGATTTTCTTATGGATCTAAATTATTTAAAGAATTAAATTATAGGAATGATCCTAAGAATAGAAATGTTAAACTTCATTATAAATCTTTTGCTGAAATTCAAACAAATCTTCAAAATGAAGAAGATATTAAAGAAGCCGTTGATAAAGGTTTATATAAAGAACAAGAAGAAGCAATTTGGTATGATTTACTTCCAAAAGGTGTTGAAATTGATACTTCAACAATTGCTTTAAGAAAAAATGATGAACTTTTAGATGTTGATGTAGTTAAAAACTACAAAAATTCTGGTCAAACTTTAGTTAAGGTTAAAGCTAAATTAAAACCTGAATATAAATATAAAGATATTGAGATACCAGGTGTCGAATCTATAATTGGAAAGTCTGGTTTATATGATAGTCCAAGTATAGAGTTTGATTGTAATTATTCTTGGGAAAATATATCAGATTTTGGTGAAGATTTAAGAAATCATAGTGTATATGAATCTTTAAGCACTCATTTAGGTAATATTAAAGGTCTTAAAGGTGAGAAAAATATACCAAGTGGTGAGAATAATAAGTTTAGTAAAGACGCTGTAAAAGATGAGAACATTAGAGAGGTTTTAACTGATCTTGATGATAACAAGAACGAATCTTTTATATATGCAGCCGCTCAAAATTCTTTAGTTGTTGATAAAAATGCTCTTTCAAGTTTAACAAAACATGTTGATACTGAAGGTAAGGGTATTTTTGATACAGGTCTTGATGAAAATATTCCAGGAAATGTTTATGAAAATCAAACCTATACTTATAGGCTTAGAATAGCAAATCCTTTAAATGTTAAATCTAATAATATAGTATTTTATGATAAACTTGAAGGATATGTTCCAACTGAAGATAAAGAAGATTTCGAAGATACCAGATGGCAAGGAAAATTATTAGATATAGATATTTCACAACTTGAAAAGATGGGTATTAAACCTGTTATATATTATTCAAGCAAAGATGATATAAAACTTGATGATACCGATGATAGAAGTGATAATGATCTTTCTAATAAAGATATATGGACCACAGAAAAACCTGATAAAATAACAGCTATAGCAGTTGATGCAAGAAAAGATAAAGATGGTAATGACTTTATATTAGATCAAAATGAGTCTTTAGCTGTATATCTTAAAATGAAGGCTCCTGATTTATTAAAAGATAGATATGTTAAAAGTGAAAATGAAAAATCAGCTTGGTATGACGAGCAAAGAGATATTGAGTCAGTTAACAGAAAAGTTATAAAAATACCTGGAACTGATAAAGAATATGTCTATGTTAAAAATATTTATTCAACTGAAAAAGATTTAAAAGGCGGAGCACATGCCTATAATAATGTTGTTACTATTTTAAATACGATGTCAGTTGATAATCAAAATAAAAAAGAAGATTTATTAATAAGACATGACTATACTAAAGTAGGTCTTAAACCTTATAAAATAAACGTTGAAAAAACTTTTAACGATGATAATGATAGAGACGGTTTAAGAGACAAGATCGTAAAAATTAATCTTTTAGCTAATGGAGTAAAAATTAAAGAACTTTTATTAAATGATAAAAATGATTTTAAAGGTACTTTTGATAATCTAAACTATACAGATAGTGATGGTAAAAAGATTAAATACACATTTAGCGAAGATAATAATGGTAAATATACTTTATCTGTTAAAAAGGATGAAAATTTATCTGATGGTAGAAATGTTGTATTAGAAAATAGATATGAGCCTGAAAAAATTAATATTAAAGCTAAGAAAATATGGGAGAATACTAAAAATCACCCAGATTTTGTGACTTTTATATTAAAAGCTGATGGTAAAGAAATTAAAAGAGCAAAATCTGATAAAAATTTCGAGTATGAGTTTAAAGACTTGTTTAAGTATAAAGATGGTGGAAAAGAAATTGTTTATACTATAGATGAAGAAGATATAGATGATTTCGCTAAAAAAATCGATAAGTACACTATAACAAATACTTATAAACCTTACAATGATTTAAAAATTAGTAAAAAAATTATTAATGGAAGTAACAAAGCCATTTTAGAAAATGAGTTTTCTTATATTTTAAACATAGAAGCTAAGAATAAAGATGGTGAAAATAGAAAAGTTTCTGAATATGATTATGTAAAATCTAATGGAGAAACTGGAAAAGTAACTAATGGTTCTAAGTTTAAATTAAAGGCTAATGAGTCTATTACTATTAAAAACATAGATTCGAGATTTGCTTATAAGATTACCGAAGATAAAGATAATGCTTTTAGAGCAAAAGATGAAGTAATTGAAGGCGTTATTAAATCATCTCATGAACCTAATACCGAAACTTTTGTAAATGATTATAAAACAAAAGGTGAAATTAGATTTGATGTTAAAAAAGATCTTGATGGTAGAAAATTAAGAGCCCGTCAATTTAGATTCAATGTTTATGATGAGAATGAAGAACTTGTTTCTGTCGGATTTAATGATGAGGATGGAAATGTAATATTTAATCCAGTACCTCTTGATAATAATGATTTAGGTCTTTCTAATAATATTTTAAATAAAACTAATAAAAAAGTTTATACTATTAAAGAAGTTAATAGAGGCGAACTTGGATATGAATATGATCCAAAAACTGTTACAGCTGAAGTTTTATTAGAAGATGATGGACATGGAAAGATCAATACTAAAATAAGATATAAAGATGATAAACTATTAGACTTTAATGAAAACATATTTTCTTATAATAATAAATATAGGGCAAGTGGAGATGTTAAAATTAAAGCTTGGAAATATGTTAAATTTAATAAGGATAATGATTATTCTGGATATAAGTTTAAATTATCTTTAAAAGATGTCTTAGATAGTAATACTGGTGAAAGATTTGATGAAACAGGTATAGATAAAAAAAGAATAAATTATTCTTTAAATAAGACTTTTAAGACTTTGGAAGCTGTATCTGATAAAGAGGGTAATATCAACTTCTCAGATATTAAATTTAACCAATATGATGCTGGAAAAATATTTGTTTTTGACGTATCAGAGGTTAAGGGAGAAGATGAAAAACTTATTTATGATAGTAATATTATAAGATACTATATTAAAGTTCACGATAATGCAGATGGTACTTTAGCTTTTGAATCTGATTATAAATTTATGGTAGATGATAAGGTATCTATCGAAGATTACAAGAAAAATGTTTTAAATATTTTAAAATCTTTTGGTGAAGATGAAAAGTCGTTAAAAGAAAAATTAAAAGCAATTGATAATAAAGATGATTTAACTAAATTATTAAATGAGAACAAAAACAAATATCCTTTATTTGTCAATGAGTTTAAACCAGGAAATTTAAAAGTTTCTAAAAAAGTTCAAAGTGGAGATAAAAATAAATACTTTAAATTTAAGGTAAAACTTAAAAATAAAGATGGAAATGTTCCAGAAGGAGATTTTAAATTTAAAACTCCAAAAAGAACACCAGTTGAATGGGAATATTATCCAGATCAAAAGAAATTTGTTTTAAGACCATCTGATAATGGAGATATAGGATATTTTGAAGAAGACCAAAAAAATAAGTTTCATAATGAAATCGATCGTTTCGAATATTCTGATGTTAGTTTTTATATAGATAGAGAGATAGAGGCTCCTAATAATTCTAAACGTCTGTTTTCTTATAGTAACTTTAAGAGTTTAGATTTATCAAATCTTGATACGAGTAAAGTTACTAATATGACAGATATGTTTTCACATTCTAATGCTACAGAAATTAAAGGACTAACTAATTTCGATACAAGTAATGTTACTAATATGAGTGCTATGTTTTATGATTCTAAAGTAACGCATTTAAACTTATCTAATTTTAATACGTCTAACGTTATTAGCATGTATAGTATGTTTTCTGTTTCTGAAGCGGTGAGTTTAGACGTATCAAATTTTGACACAAGTAATGTTACTGATATGGGTGATATGTTTTCATATTCTAATGCTACAGAAATTAAAGGACTAACTAATTTCGATACAAGCAATGTTACTAGAATGGATAGTATGTTTAGTGGATGTAAAACATCAATTCTGGATTTATCTTCATTTGATACAAGTAAAGTTACTCAGATGGAACTTATGTTTAGTGGATGTAAAGCAACAAGCTTAGATTTATCAAATTTTGACGTGAGTAATGTCACTATGATGTATGATATGTTTGATGGTTCTAAAGTTCAAAATCTTAAAGCTCCTCAAAAAGCTGTTGATAGGTTTAAAAAAGATGGTAAATTAAGTAATTCAGTAAATATAACTATAACAGATGCTATTGCTAAAGCTTTTGATAAGATTTCAAATTTCTTATTACCAACATCTTATGCAGCAGGTGAATCTCATGGAAAAGTTATTCATTCTGGAACACAAGGTGGAGTAACTTGGGAAATATTTGAAGATGGACATTTGTTATTTAGACCTACTAATGGTACTAGCGGAACTTTTGATGATATGGGTTTTGATGATTCAACAAGACCTTGGTTCAGATATAAGGATAAAATAAAATCAGTGTCTTGTGATAAAGGCGTCAAAGGTGGAAAAAACATTAGTTATATGTTTTGGGCGTCTAAAGCGACAAATATAGACTTATCAAATCTTGATACAAGTAATGTTACTGATATGAGTGATATGTTTTGGGGTTGTAAAGCAATAAGTATAGATTTATCGAACTTTGATACAAGTAAAGTTACTGATATGAGTAGTATGTTTAGTAGCTCTCAAGCAACAAGTTTAGATTTATCGAACTTTGATACAA
>QWCK01001789.1_pt1 | contig 29767 bp, 26 predicted proteins | sample 1972571 | NCBI WGS metagenome assembly QWCK01 (sample SAMN09866710, study PRJNA288562) | Human gut metagenome isolate term2_stool, whole genome shotgun sequencing... | isolation source: gut | host: Homo sapiens | place: USA: California | reverse complement strand
AACCGGGGACACAAGGATTTTCAGTCCTTTGCTCTACCAACTGAGCTATGGCACCATCATGTCGTTTTGTATATCGTTGTTTCGATTACGGGTGCAAAGGTAGGTATTATTTTTAATCCAGCAAATGTTTTGAAAGAAAAATTCACAGGACAGTAAATTATCTATTTTTCCTGCAAAAAAATCCACTTTTCTCTTGCAGGTTCAAAAACAATGTGTACCTTTGCACCCGTAATCGAGACAACGATACAAAAAAACGGGATGTAGCACAGTTGGCTAGCGCGCCACGTTCGGGACGTGGAGGTCGGAAGTTCGAGTCTTCTCATCCCGACTCATCAAAAAGGCAAGAATCTTGAAAGAGATCTTGCCTTTCTTTTTTCAATCCTATTAATATCTAATGAATAACAAAAGGTATCAACATATATTGTTCGATCTGGACGGTACATTAACCGATCCTATGATTGGTATTACCAGTTCTGTAAAGTACGCCCTCTCCTATTTCAATATAGAAGTAGAAGATTTACGATCTTTATGCCCTTTCATCGGGCCACCATTAAAAACATCCTTTAAGGACTTCTATCAGTTTACAGATGAGCAAGCAGATGTAGCCATTGCTAAATACCGGGAATATTTTTCAAAACAAGGTATTTTCGAGAATACCCTGTATCAAGGTATTGATGAATTACTCCGTTTGCTTACCGAAAACGAAATGAAAATCTACTTAGCCACCTCAAAGCCGCAACCCTTCGCTCAACAAATTCTAGAATATTTCCACTTAGAATCTTATTTTACATTTGTTGGAGGAAGCACATTCGACGGAAGCCGTTCCGAAAAAGCGGATGTAATACAATATGTATTAGACAGCACCGATATAAAAACACGGTCTGACGTAGTCATGATCGGTGATCGTAAATATGATATAGAAGGGGCCAAAGCGAATAACATAGATTCAATAGGAGTCCTTTACGGCTACGGGGATGAAGAAGAACTAGCGAATGCCGGAGCAAACAAAATCGTTACTGATATAAAAGAACTATCATCTTTCCTTCTAACAGGGAATATCCCCATATAGAAAGCTTAAGCAGATCTATAAATCACATTAAAAATAAACATCAGCAATAAAGAGAATGAAATATTTGGAAAGCTCGGCTTCAACCGGGCTACCAATTTTTCTATAGCGATCTTCATCTGTACACGAACCGTACTCTCTTGAACCGATAATATTTCCGCGATCTCCTTCGTTTTCAATCCCTCCTCACGAGACATCAAAAACACAAGACGGCATTTCTCAGGAAGTTCGTCAATCGCTTTATCAAGCATCTCTCTCATCTCTTTTAACTCCAAATGCTCCTCCGGAGAACCCTCATCTTCCTCTTCCATTAATGGCAACAACTCATTTAAAGAAACCCTATTCAAGTCTTTATTCCTTGCTTGAAAACGAAAAGACTCGTTACGTACGGAAATATATAAATAGGTATCTATATTATCAATATCCTTTAATCGTTTCCGGGATTGCCAGACCGAGAAAAAAACATCTGTCACAACTTCACGGCATGCCTCCTTCTCGCCTAAACAATAATAAGCGAAGCGAAAAACCTGATCATAATATAAATTATAAAAACGTTCGAAAGCTCCCCTGTTATCTACCGACACAGATTCAAGCAACCCTTTGATATCTCGCACAAAAACTCCCACTCCTTTTTCTTTGATTTGGCAAACATACTAAATATAATCTAAATGCCTTTTTAAAAAGCAGACTATTTTTTCTCATATTTTACTTGCATATTCAAATTATTAAACTACTTTTGCACCCGCAATACGGAAGTAGCTCAGTCGGTAGAGCACTGGTCTCCAAAACCAGGTGTCGGGAGTTCGAGCCTCTCCTTCCGTGCGTGAGCGGCAACACAATGAATATGTGTTGCCGCTTTTTTATTATTCACCCTCTCTTCCCATTGCGATAAAAAAGCGTAAATAAGACAACATTTTTCGTTAAAGAGACTATTTTTTCTTTCAATATATAAAGGAATATACTACTTTTATTGCCGATTTTAAATCTAATTGAGACTTAGTGTAAATCGTATACCATAGAAACAGATGACAACTAACAAATTTTCAAATCGATACTCGTCTGAGAGGAAAAAGTATTTTTTCAAAAGTAAGGCGTTTATCCTGTTCCTCGGATTATTTTTGGGAGCTGGGATTATGATCGCCCTTTATAAAACATCTGTATATTTCTCGACAGATGAATCTTGTATGATGTGCCACGTGCATCCTCACGTAGAAAACAGTTGGAAACTTTCCAAACATGTAAATAATGGAAGTGGCGTTAAGACACATTGCGTAGCTTGTCACCTCCCACCCCAAACAAATACTTGGAAACATTATAGCGCAAAGGCTAAATTGGGTATGAAAGATGTTTGGTCATACTTGACTAAAGACAGCGCAGATTTCAATTGGGAAACTAAGTCCGAGTTGGAACACGCCGTTAAATATATCCCCAATGAATCTTGTAAGGAGTGCCATCAGAACTTATTCCCCGAAGGAATTACCGATGATGGTGTAACGGCACATTTATATTATGATGAGAATGAGAAAAAGCTAGATCTACAATGTATTAGTTGCCATTTGGATGCAGGACATTACAATCCGAACTACAATCACTCTAAGATGGTTGGCATACCGGGACAAAACACATCCGGGGCAACCTCGATAGATACCAGCCTGTTTTTTAAGGAACCAACTACAGTAACCTCTTTCACCGATTATGTAGAACAAATTCCCGGAACAATGGTCTCATTCAAGATGATTGCCATTCCCGGAGGTTCATTCAAAATGGGTAGTGAGGAAAAAGAGGCGTTTCATAAAGCAGATGAGTCACCTGTACACAACGTAACCGTTAGTCCATTCTTCATGGCTGAGGTCGAGGTGACTTGGGATCAATACTGGGCTTTCTATGGGAATACGATGAGTGAGGGCCGTACCCCTCCAGAGACCGTATACGCAAATAACAGTAATCCGAATGTCGATGCCATCTCCGGTCCTACACCTCCGTTCGGTTTCCCTGATCAAGGCTGGGGTGGCGGAGATCGCCCGGCTATTACAATGACTCATTATGCGGCCGAGACTTTCTGCCAATGGTTATCCAAGAAAACAGGAAAGACTTATCGTTTACCGACCGAGGCGGAATGGGAATATGCGGCACGTGGCGGCACGGAAACGCCTTATTTCTTTACGGGTAATCCAAAAGACTTCTCCGATCAAGGCTTCTGGCGTAAATTTTTCGACGCTAAGACTGATAGTATAGGTTCTTATGTGATTTATAGCAAGAACAGCAAAAACAAGACGCAAGAACCGGATTTAGTAAAAGCCAATCCCTTTGGTTTAAAGAATATGTTGGGTAATGTAATGGAATATTGTGCCGACAAGTATGATCCTGAAGCTTACGCTAAAAGCGGAAGTAGCGCCACAGATCCATTGGTTACTGAAGGTACAGAATGGGTAGTGAGAGGCGGTAATTATACCTCCGATGCGGCAGATCTTCGCTGCGCTTCCCGTGATTATACCAAACATGAAGCTTGGTTAAAAACCGATCCGCAACAGCCGAAGAGTATCTGGTGGTACTCCGACATCAGAGGAATCGGTTTCCGTGTTGTATGTGAACCTAATAAATAGTATCTAAAAAAATAATATCATGAAAAAAGAGAACAGCATTAGCAGAAGATCATTTCTGAAAAGTTCAGCCCTAGCGGGTGCGCTTGGAGCAATTGGAACAGGTAGTACAGTTGGTGTATTAACTTCTTGTGGTGGAGGTGAAAGTGCGAACGCAATAAAGCCTTTGAAAGAACCCGGTACTTATTACGTGCCCGAATTACCAGATCTGGCAACTGATGGAAAAGAACTAAAAGCTGGTGTAATCGGTTGTGGCGGACGTGGTTCCGGAGCCGCTTTTAACTTCTTGAACGCTGCGAACGGCGTTACGATCGTGGCTTTAGGCGATACGTTCCAAGAACGTGTCGATGATTTGGCAAAGAAATTAAAAGATGAGAAAGGAATTGATGTACCGGCTGATAAACGTTTCGTCGGCTTGGATGCGTACAAACAAGTGATTGATAGCGGCGTAGATGTAGTGATCGTCGCCACTCCTCCCGTATTCCGTCCAGTTCATTTCCAATACGCCACAGAAAAGGGCAAACATTCCTTCTTAGAGAAACCTATCTGTGTTGATCCGGTTGGTTACCGTACCATTATGGCTACCGCAAAACAAGCTGCGGCAAAGAACTTATGTGTCGTAACCGGTACTCAACGCCATCACCAACGCAGTTATGTCGAGTCTTACAAGAAGATCATGGAAGGATTGATCGGTGAGATCACGGGCGGTACGGTTTACTGGAATCAGAATATGCTTTGGTATCGGGATCGTCAACCGGAATGGAACGATTGCGAATATATGATCAAGGACTGGGTAAACTGGAAATGGCTTTCCGGCGACCATATCGTAGAGCAACACGTACATAATATAGATGTATTCACTTGGTTCAGCGGATTGAAACCAGTCAAGGCTGTAGGTTTCGGTTCTCGCCACCGTCGTATCACTGGCGACCAATATGATAACTTCAGCGTTGATTTCACAATGGAAAATGGTATCCATATGCATAGTATGTGCCGCCAGATAGATGGTTGTGCAAATAATGTAAGCGAATTCATCCAAGGAACCAAGGGATCATGGAGCAGTGACACGATGGAGATCAAGGATTTGGCAGGAAACGTTATCTGGAAATATGATAGTGAGGCCGAAAAAGCGAACTTCAAGCAAACTGACCCGTATACATTAGAGCATGTAAACTGGATCAACTGCATCCGTGGTGGTAAACAAATCGAGCAAGCTTCTGAGACTGCTATCTCCAATATGGCCGCAATCATGGGTCGTGAGTCCGCTTACACGGGTGCCGAGACCACTTGGGATGCCATGACTGCCTCAGCATTGGATTACACTCCGAAAGATTTGAACTTAGGAAAGATGGATATGAGCGGCTTCGTCGTTCCTGTTCCGGGTAAACCAATCGACAAGAAATAATCCAGACTGTTTATGACATTAAATAGAAGAAACTTTTTAAGAACCTCCTTATCCGGCGCTGCTTTAGCGGTAGGAAGTACGGCCTTGGCCTCCTGCTCTTCCAAGTCGGCAAACACTGCCAAAGGAGAAAAAGGGAGCGACAAGCCCGGCAAGGACCTTGAATTAAAGCTTTCTTTCCAAGAGGGAATCGCCCCGGGTGAAAGTTTGAACGAGAAACTTGATTTTATGGAGAAGTTGGGCGTTGTAGGTTTTGAGCCGGGTGGCGGAGGATTAGCCAGCCGGGTAAACGAGATCAAGCAGGCCTTAAACGGACGTAATATCAAAGTGAGTGCCATTTGCGCCGGCTTCAAAGGCTTTATTCTTTCTACCGATCCAGCCATCCGCAAGGAATGCATGGATACGATGAAAGAGATCATCGCCGCAGCCGGTGAATTAGGTTCTACGGGCGTGATTATCGTTCCTGCCTTTAATGGTCAAGTCCCCGCCTTGCCTCATACGATGGAGACACGGGATTTCCTTTGCGAGCAATTCAACGAGATGGGAACTTTCGCCGCCCAGCATGGGACTAGCGTCATCTTTGAACCTTTGAACCGAAAAGAGTGTTTTTATCTACGTCAAGTAGCCGACGCCGCCTCTTTATGCCGGGATATCAATAATCCGGGTGTACGTTGCATGGGCGACTTCTGGCATATGACATGGGAAGAGACCTCTGATATAGGAGCCTTTATCTCTGGTGGAGAGTATCTCCAACACGTACACGTGGCCAGCCGCAAACGTCGCAGCATGCCGGGTGAGGATGGAGATGCCGATAACTATATCAATGGCTTCAAGGGATTGAAAATGATTGGTTATAACAACTACGTAAGTTTCGAGTGCGGATGTCAGGGAGACCGTAACGTGGTAGTCCCCGCCGCCGTCAAGTTATTACGTGAACAATGGGAACAAGCTTGATAAGATGCCTTTAGTATACCCAAATATGCAATTGAGTGAGGTGGTGGAAGAACACCCCTCACTCATTCCCGTAATCAACCGGTTTGGGATTCGTCTCGGGCTTGGCGACAAATCGGTGAAGACGCTCTGTGAAGAACATTCGCTGGATATGGACTTTTTACTGACAGTGATCAATACCTTCCTCAACGAGGAGTATTTTCCGGAGAAGAAGTTACAAACCTTCCATACATCGCAAATCATTGATTACCTGACAAAGACGAACCAATACTATTTACGTTATCAGCTTCCCAATATAGAACGCCATCTAGGTTCCTTTATCTCGATGAGTACGCCCGGTAATCCTACTCTTGGATTGATAGGACGCTTCTTCTCCTCGTTCAAGGAAGAACTCATCGCCCGCATTGAGAAAGATGATAAGATATGGTTCCCCTACTGCATGTCGTTAAGTAAAAAGCTGGGAAAAGAACCGGCGGGAACGATCGATGGATTGCAAATCACCTCCGAGCAACGTACGGAAGATACCATCGAGGCCCTTTTAGCCGACTTAAAAAGTATCATGGTCAAGCATCTTTCGGGAGATTACGACGAGAATTTATGTTATGCCGTCCTCTTCTCCATCTGTAGTCTGGAGAAAGATATCAAACAACACAACCGGATCCGGTATCGAATCCTTACCCCCATGGTCTCGGCCATGGAAAAATTATGTATCTAACGATCTGAAATGCATCGAAACAAACAAATAGCGATCATACTGTCTGATACCCTAAGAAGTATTGGGCTGCAAAGCTTGCTGACCGACTACTTCCCCCCGGTAGAGGTTTGCTATTTTCCAAATTTCGAGATGCTTTCCTCCACAGGAAGCGACACCTACGATTACTATTTCACCGATTCAGATACCCTTGTGCTCAACGCAGATTTCTTCCTCCCGAGAAGAAACAAGACCGCCCTCCTCATCGACAGCACCGAAGAACACGGGGTGCTCTCGTCTACGAACCGTATCACGTTACGTTCCTCCCAAGAGACCATTATCGAGCAATTGCAACAATTATTTACGAGCGACAGCTCCGGCAACACCACTACCGAAAACAACAAGGAGCTATCCAGCCGTGAGGTAGACGTACTTCAACTGATCGTAAAAGGCATCACGAATAAAGAGATCGCCGATAAGCTGAACATCAGCTTGAATACCGTCCTCACCCATCGTAAGAACATCACCGCCAAGCTGGGCATCAAGACCGTATCCGGCCTCACCTTCTACGCCATCATGAACGGGATCATCTCCGGCGACGATATCGAACTATAGCGAAACCAACAAACCTGCTTTCAAAATCACTACATCTAGTGATTGACCATCCTGTTTCTTTACCGTTTCTTCGCGATTGAAAAAATATACTAACAAAAGAAATTCGATGAAGAGACACTACTTAGGTATCATCGCCCTAGGTGCGTTGGGGCTGCAAAATGTATACGCCGAGGACATCAAGGCTAACGAGAACGACACGATAAAAACCTATAACATGGGTGAGGTAATCGTGACCTCATCCACGAAGGAGACGAATAACCTCCGTACGTTACCCGGTTCCGTATCGATCCTTTCCCCGCAAATGATCTCCGGCAGGCAGATCGACGCATTAAAGGATATAAGTTCTTTCGTCCCGAACCTATACATGCCGGATTATGGGGCAAAACTAACCTCGGCCATCTATATCCGCGGTATCGGAGCCAGAAGTAGCGGACAATCCGTGGGCTTATATGTAGACAACGTGCCTTATCTGGATAAAAGCACCTTCGATTTCGAGCTGACCGATATCCAGCGCATCGAGGTATTACGAGGGCCGCAAGGAACCTTGTATGGTCGTAACGCCATGGGGGGCATCGTAAATATCTATACCATCTCCCCGTTCGATTACCAAGGAAAGAAACTCTCCCTATCGGCCGGAAGCTACGGGCAATATAAAGTCAAGGCCTCCCATTATGCTAAGTTGAGCGAGACCATCGGATTCACCGCCGCTGCTTACTATGACCATAGCGACGGCTTCTACACCAATGCCTACGATGGGAAAAAGATCGATAAGGAAGACAACGTTGGCGGTCGCTTCAAGTTGGAAGGTCGCTTCAATCCGAACTTCCGTGCCTCCTACTCCCTTTCCGTAGATTATACGGATCAAGGAGCGTTTCCATATGGTATGTTCATCGGAACCGGAAATACCGATCACAAGTATGTAAATCCTATCAATATCAACGATCCCAGCTCTTATAAACGGACGGTCATCGCCAATAACCTGTCCCTCGAATACCGGAATGAGCACGTAATACTGAGCAGCACCACCGGTCATCAATATTTCAAGGATGACATGAAGATGGATCAAGACTTCTCCCCTCTCTCGATCTTTACCCTCAACCAAAAGCAAAAGCAAAACGCTTTCAGCGAGGAATTGGCGATCAAGAGCAACACGAGAAATAATTACCAATGGTCCTTCGGACTCTACGGTTTCTACGATGATCTACATACGGACGGCCCGGTCGATTTCAAGGAAGATGGGATTAAGACCGTCCTCCAGCCCGTATTCGATCAATTGAAGAAAGATCACCCTAAGATGCCCTATCTAAAAATACTAGACGATCATCTTTATATTCCGGGTTCTTTCGACACCCCTTCTTATGGCCTTGCTTTGTATCACCAATCCACTTATAACAATCTGTTCACGGAAGGCCTGTCAATTACCGCCGGTATCCGCTTGGATTACGAGAAGCAAAAGATGGATTACAATTCTGAGGCTAAGATGAGAATGGGGTTCGGCTTCGTAGAAAACGGACCGGTTATCGACATAGAGAAACTTTTCCCGATCCCAACCACCGTGATGGACGCCAGTATCTCCCAAGACTTCTGGCAAGTACTTCCGAAAATATCTTTAAAGTACGAATGCTCGTCAAACACGTTCACTTACGTATCGGTAGCGAAAGGTTATAAGACCGGGGGCTACAACGTACAAATGTCGGCAGACGTGATGCAAAGCCAGATGCAATACGATATGATGAGCGCTTTCAAGGACATGATGCCGATCGAGGTCAAAGAACCTACCCCCATCGAGGAAGTAGCCGCCTACAAACCGGAGAAAAGCTGGAACTACGAGATCGGTATCCGTAGCGAGTTGCTATTCCAACGCCTAAGCGCAGAATTGACAGGTTTCTATATGGACATTCAAGACGTGCAGTTGACCAAATTCGTGAACAGCGGCAACGGCCGTATCCTCACCAACGCCGGGAAAGCCAAAAGCTACGGTATAGAGGCCTCCTTGCGTGCCCGCATCATCGATGGGCTAACCGCCGACGTTAATTACGGTTTCACCCATGCTACGTTCCGGGATTACAACAACGGGAAAGAGGATTTCAAGAACAACTTCATCCCATATACCCCACGTCATACCTTCAACGTAGGACTGCAATACACCCGCCTGTTCCGTAACGCATGGATAGACCAATTCTCCGCCTCCGCCCAATTCAGCGGTGTCGGAAAGATCTTCTGGACCGAGCGAAACGACATCTACCAGAAATTCTACGGAACGGTGAACGCAAAGGTAGGCGTACGCAAAGGTATCGTCAACGTAAACCTATGGAGCCGTAATATAACGAACACCCATTACTCTGCATTTTATTTCGAGTCATTCGGGAATCCGTTTATCCAACTAGGTAAGCCCTTCCAGATCGGTGCGGAGGTGGCGATCGCCTTTTAAGCGCAAGCATTCAATAGAAATAAAAAACGGGAGAGCCGGTTCTTACACCAACTCTCCCACCTCTTTCAAATTACGAACACTTACGGATATAATAACCAGACCGTGTAATCCGTGGGTCACATCCTCCCACCGTAATGGTTAATTATTTTATTTGGAAATAATATCAACAAAATTAGAGATCACATACTCTACGTCCTCATCCGTAAGACTGGTATGCAAAGGAAGAGTAATCTCGTTATGGTATTGGTTGTAAGCATTCGGATAATCTACGATATCAAAACCTAAATTTTTATAGGCTGTCATCATCGGTAAAGGTTTATAATGTACGTTACAAGCGATCCCACGTTCAGCCATCCGTTCTATCACAGCATTTCGATATTCCACATCCTCACCAAGCAAACGTACAAGATACAAATGCCCACTCGAAGAATGGTCATCACCAAAATGATCCAAGACCTGCACATCGCGCCCCTTCAGTCCTTCATTATACCTCTCAATAATCTGACGACGACGATACAGCATTTCCGGATAACGCTTCAACTGCGCAAGACCAATACCCGCCATCACATCCGTCATATTACACTTATAATACGGAGCGACAATATCATACTCCCATGCCCCCAACCTCGTTTTAGCAAGCGCATCCTTGTTCTGCCCATGAAGGGAAAGCAATTGAAACTGTTTATAAAGAGACTCGTTGTCAACCCCATCATGATTTCTCCAAGTCAACGCACCTCCCTCTGCTGTCGTAAGGTTTTTCACGGCATGGAAGGAAAACGAAGTAAAATCAGCGATCTCACCACACATCTTTCCATGCCATTTGGCACCAAAAGCATGAGCGGCATCCGCAAGTACGATAACCCGACCGTACGCCTTCTGGATATCGTTCGCTGGCGAAAACAAATGTTTCTTGCTCTCTACGGCAGCGAATATCTTATCATAATCACAAACCACACCGGCAAGATCAACAGGCAAAATCACCTTTGTCCTCTCCGTGATCGCATCTGCCAACTTATCATAATCCATCTCAAACGAATCAGGAGCGGTATCTACCATGACAACCTTTGCCCCCACATGACAAGTTACGCTTGCGGTAGCGGTATACGTATAAGCGGAAGTAATCACCTCGTCTCCTGGCCCAACGTCCAAAACACGCAATATCAACTCCATACAAGCCGTAGCCGAATTCAAGCATACAGCTTGCTTCGTCTGACAGCACATGGCAATTAATCTCTCAAATTCTTTTGTTTTAGGCCCCGTGGTGATCCAACCGGAACGAAGAGCCTCTGATACTAGATTAACCTCACTCTCAGTTATATCAGGAGGAGAAAAAGGAACTTTCTTCATAAGAAATAATTTTAATCTTCTATTTTTCGTATCTCACAGAGAAATGAGATCCTCATTTTAACTTCATATCAATTTTAGAAACAACCGCTTCCATTCGCTCTTCACATTCTTTTAAATCCTGCCCTTTCACTACTATTTGAGCCAAACAATGACTTGAATTGGCAAATCTTTTCACCTCAGAACCGGGACGCACAAAGAATGTCAAATCATAAATAAAAGAGTCCCTTTCACCTACATATCGCATGTCTTCTAAAATACCGTCTCTTTCTGGAGAAATTATCATTCTTGACAAACCCGCCTCACCTTCTTTACGTCCATTCCATATTTCTTTTGGATCAATGCCCAGCGCTGCTGCAATCACCATCTGGTAATAATTTAAGCCATAATGAATACTTACAAGTTCAGGCAAACAATTGGCTCCGATACGACCCGTTAATTCCAACACATATATTACACCATTTTCTTCTATAAAATCGATATTAACAGCGCAATTATTAAGTCCCATAGCTTTGATAGCCATTTCGGCTTCTTTCCTTATTTTTTCACGAAGTATATCCGAACATTCATAAGGGACATAATGTCCTACAGGAACTGCCGTATCTGCCTGATAAAGTATATCACCATGAGGCATAACAAAAAGGATTTCACCATTAGAGATAAATGCCTGTGCCCCAAACTCACGTCCCTGCAAGAATTTCTCCACAAGCACATAGTCAACCCGAGTAGCACTCATCGCTTTACAAAATCCATCAAAAGCCTCTTCTTTATTAACGGCTTTATAAATACCTTGACTACCCGCTAAATCCGTAGCCTTAATAATCACAGGATATCCACCAACCTTATCTATAGCGTCTAATAACGCCTCATCCGTATATATTTGTTTAAATGGGGCCGTATTTACACCATACTCACTGAATCGAAGTTTCATTTTTGATTTATCATTACAAAGCTCCGCTACTTCCTCCGAATATCCAGGTAATGCACGTGTATCACATAACCGTCCAAGAGCTTTCAAGCCACGATCCAAGCAACAAGTTGCCACGCCGTCAAATCGTAAATCAGCTGTTTTACTCTCCACCTCATCCGGATCAAGGATATTCATATAGCACACCTCATCAGCCAAGGGTATGCAAGGGGGACCATTGTCCGGCATCGTTCCCGCAATACTTACCACCCCCATTTCACGAGCCGCCTTATACAGCCCTATTTGCCCACGCCCGGCTCCTAATATAAGCAAGCGTTTACCTTTCACATTCATTATCGATTCTTCTTATTATATATGTTTTTACGGAAAACGACTGTATTAACTGTCGCAAAAATGATTTTAAGATCACCCCCAAAAGTCACATTTCGAGCATAGAACGCATCCTTCTCCAATTTTTCCTCATTAGAAATGGAATTTCGGAAATAAGCTTGCGAATAACCTGTAATTCCAGGACGTACCTCCAGCCGTATCTTTCGCTTCTCATCATACTCCTCCAGCGGTCGATCCGTAGTCACAGGCCTTGGTCCGATAAAACTCATGTCTCCAATCAAGACATTAAAAAACTGAGGTAATTCATCAATAGACGTTTTACGGATAAATCTACCCACTTTAGTAATCCTCGGGTCATCAGGTGAATTATAGGTGGAATTATCTGAGTTACGGATATCCGGAGCATTCATTTTCATCGAACGAAACTTAAACATCTTAAATATCTCTCCATAACGACCGCGCCGGGAAGCAAGATAAAATATATCTCCCCTATCTTCTATATAAATAGCCAAACCAACAAACAAACTTATAAGAAGGACAAACGGTATAGCCGAAAGCGCACCTATAATATCAAATAAACGTTTAAAGAAATTCTTATACATGATTTACTCCATTTCGAATTGAATCTTTTCGACAGCTTGTTCACAGAATCTTACAGCTTCTTCACGAGTATTACCTTGTGTTATAATGTAGCCTATACGATCCAAACTATTACGCATTTCTGAAATTTTATCACCTGCTCTTTTCAATAATACAAATTCTATAACATTCGGATCTTTTTTTACAGCATCTATACCTTTTATTGATTTAATAACTCCCACTGAAGATTGGATAAAACGAATTGCTGCGCCTCTATTAAATCCACTTTTCAAATCAGTATATTCTCCTAAAGCTATACGTATATTAGCCTCTACCATATTAATACCTGTTGATAATGGGACAAGATGAGTCGTAATACAGTCTCCACCCAATCTTGCTCCTATCTCGACTATCTTAGGCCCAGTAGACGTAAGTTTTATTTCCGTATGCGAAGGGCCATGATCGATACCTAATGCTTTAATCCCAGCTTTTGCGACTTCCGCTATCCTCATCTTAATATCTTCCGCAAACATGGAAGGCTGCGTATGTCCCATTTCCACAAAATAGGGCGCACCAGAAGTCAACTTATCCGTAACTTGAATCACATGGCATACACCATCAACACTCATTGTCTCTACGCTAAACTCATCGCCTTCCATGTACTCCTCAAGTAGAACTCGTCCATCCCTGCTATACTTCTTGCTATAATTAAAAGCTTGGATCAAGACCTTTTCATCCGCTATATCTGTTATAAGTTTCACCCCACGATTCCCCGAATTATCAGCAGGCTTTATTATAAATTTAGTCGTAAAATGCTTAGTCGCCTCCATAAATTCATCAAGCTCACTAACTATATAAAACTCAGGGATAGGAACATCATGCGCTTTAAAACACATACGCATTTCCGCCTTATTTGTCGCATTAAGAGCAGTTTGAGGGGTAATACCTATTAATCCCAACTCTTCACACACCGTAGCAACCGCTTGCATAGGCATATCGGAAGCAAGCGTCATTATCCCATCTATTTGATAAGCACGAGCAGCCTCTACGATTCGGGGGATATCTATTGTACTAATCTGCAATTTCGTTATCCCCTCTTCTTTAAACCCGACAGCATCCGGATCCATGTCTACAGCAATCACATCCAATCCCATTTCCTTCGCCTTTTTAATAGCAGGAAGCTGGAGGATGCTTGCTCCTAAAATCATTATTTTTTTCATATATTAGAACAATAAATATAGTATTAAGTAATTCTTTTACATCTAGCGACAACCTTTTCGTAGATTCCTAATATCTGCAACGATATAGTTTTTTCAGAAAACTTATTATAACAATATTCACGAATAACATCAGATTTAAAATCATTAATATTTTGCTTAATCTTAAACAGACCTTGATACAAATCTTCTATATCATTCTTTTTCACCAAGTATCCACAATCATCTTTTACAAATTCCTCTGGTCCTCCACAACAAGTAGCAACAACAGGTTTTCCTTGCGCCATAGCTTCTATAAGAACAACTCCAAATGTTTCTATATGACTAGAAAGAACTAATGCATCAGAAGAACTTATCAATCTTCTAATTTCAAGCGGTGATTTTTCTCCTAAAAAACAAACATCTTTTCCAACATTCAAATTCTCTGACAACGTTTTTAAATGATTCATTCTTTTCCCCCTACCAACCAGTAATAACCGAGCATTAGTTTGTTTTCTCAACAAAGAAAAAGCCTTTAATAAGACATCAAATCCCTTTCGATAATCATTCATTTCACCAATAGCGATCAATGTAAATACATTTTCAAAGCGATTTATTTCTTCTTTTTCAAAAAAAGCATTATCTACCATATTAAAAATCACAGTAGATTTTCTATTAAAATATCTTTCTATAGATCGTGACGTTTCAGAAGATACAGCAATAATTTCATCTACATAAGGATACGTCTTTTTACCCAAATTAAGAACAGAATTAGAGATTTTGTCAGCATTTATTTTGCTCCAATGCTCAGTACAAACCAAAGGAAGATTATATTTTTCCTTAAGTAAAATAGCAAAAGATGAAATTTGCAAATAATGAGCATGAACAATATCTGGAACGCCTATTTTTCCAACCAGCATATTATACACTTTATCCAGCATTTTCTTCAAAAAGAAATTCATTATATTACGTGGCATTAACGTATTAGATGGTATAGCCAAACAATATCTTTCATAAACATATATTCCATCAATAAATCTCTGTCTTTCGCCTAATATATCCCAAAATTTCACTGACAAAAAGTTCAAAGAAACTATAGTAACTTGATGTCCACATCTAGCTAAAGCACGAGCTTGAGTAGCCTCAAAATTACCTAATTGCATATGCTTACCAGAAGGATATCCACGTGTAATAAAAAGGATTTTCATTTATATCATTTTTTTAATTCAACACTAACAAGCAATATCATTTACCTTTCACTATAGACATCACACATCTTCGCTCATAACGATCAAATAAAATCATAAAAATCAATCCTATATTGACACTAAAAATTCCAATAAAAAAAACAACTAGTTCAAATCCCCCACAAGGACATGTATCAAAAATCAAATAAATTAAATATATTATCCCCATTATAAAAATTATAAATATCGAAGGTACAATTACTTTCTTAATATAATCCCCTATCATAAAACCCAACTCTTTATATGCCAATACCATTATTGCTATCAGATTTACAAATTCAATAACCGACATTGTTATAAACACACTATACAGAGGCAATTTCAAATGAAGCATAAGCCAAGATACAGGTAAGTTAAATAGCATAATAGACATTTCACATATTTGATAATTTCGCATACGTGCAGCCGATTTAAAGGTTGTATCAATAGCATCATGCCAACAACGTATGACCACAAACAATAGAATACATCTTATAAAGGTCGCTGCTCCTTCCGGTTGTTTTCCCAACCAAACTTGCAAAATCTCAGGAATGAATAAAAATAAAGGGAACCCCAAAACTATGCATATAGCAAATCTTGCTTTTGTCGCTAAAAATTGAAGATTATAAAAACGTTGTTTATCTGTTGAAAAAGCCATCATACTCTGAGGCTGAAAAGCAACAGTTATATCATTCACCAAAGTCTGTAATGCGTTTTTCACTTGATAAGAGATTGTACGTGAAGCATTAGCTACTATTCCACCAAATATATTAAGAATAAAATTCACACCTTCACTTGTTAGATAGTATCCTAAATTACCAAAAAAATTCCATCCTGCGAAAGAGGTCATTCGCTTAAATAAAACTCTATCCCTTACAAAATGAAATTTCACTGTATCCTTAAAAGTTTTATAACAATACCCCCCTATCATAAGAATATGTACAATAGTTACACATAAAAGTAATATTGCATAAAAAACGACCCTCTGAATCGGACTAAATGACAAAATAAATATCACACAAAGACGCAAAACAGAATCTATAATAGAAATAACTGCCAAGGCATCAAATTTCTCATTTGCCATAGCAAGTGCATCAAAAGGAACTGTAATTATAGAAACTGCTGCCGACAAGATAGTAAAACGAAGTATACATCCTGCAACTATTAGTTTTTCAGTATTCAAATTAAGATTAGGGAGCAATATCGCACCTCCAATCTCTGCTAATAGAATAAAGACAACCGCAATTAACACATGAATGATCATCCCCATGCAGAAGATTTCATTTTTCCTTGCGATACTCTCTTCCTTATTTACATTTAGAAATCTCTGAACAGATGCGGCGAATGTTGATTTGAGTGACGTAAAAACAGCAATTATACTACCAATAAGTCCGTATAAACCAAAATCATCAATTCCCAAATATTGCAGCAATACTCTTGATGAATATAGCGCAATCAACATGGTTACAGCTTTCCTTCCATAAAGTAGTAACGTATTACGAGCAATACGCCTGTTGTTTTCAGAAACATTCACAACTATTAAAATTAAAAATTATTTTTATCCAACACCCAATTTAGTATAACGTCTCCGTGGAATATTAAACACTAAAAATGCACCCCAAAAAACAGCGACATATATAAAAATTGTAGCAGGAAGAGATAATATCGTAATAAATTCAGTAAATCCTCCACGTGGTGCCCAAAGAAGCCGAGTTATAATCAAAAGTTTAACCGATGTATTAAAGGGTTTATTTTTATCAAACTTAGCTAATGAGGCCAACAGAAATCCATAAATCACATTTCCAAGCACTATTCCAATATAACCAAAATCATGATACAACTCTGCTATATAGCTTGTACCTGTTCCTGCCCCTTCAAGATATTTATCACGGAACATTAAGTATGGAAGCGCATGAGCAAGGTGATAACCCTCGGTAGCCTTATCCGCATTATTACCTGCGCCATCAGAACCAAAAACTAATCCAAATACACCATCATGAAGAAAATGTAATGAATAAAATCGATCTGATCTTAAGCGAGAATCTAACTCATAAGATCTTTTTATTACATTAACACTTACTCCGTTATTATACACAAAATCCACAATAGAATCACCCACATTACTAAATTCGATCTTATCTCCAGTTCGTATTTTAGAAAAAATCCCTAATCCGACAAGTAAAAAAGGAAATGCTATCAACCCCATCCTTATCCAACTTTTCTTTATCCATATTTCACCTTCTCTCTTATTCCGGTAAAAATAATATATCATCAAAAATAGGGTTCCCAATATGAATGGGCCTCTTTGCCCTCCCAACAACGTAAGAGCCAAGTATAAAAAATAGAACATACAGATTTTATTACACGACTTTCTTTCAGGAAATGTCGCTAGATAACAACAAAAAGCAACAGGAAGAGCCTGTTCTATCCTATTGAGTGTCAACAATAAATAATTGCCTCTCATCATCTCCTTTCCTTCGACCGTATAGCTAGCCAAATAGCCTATCGTATGTACCAAAACTACAATAAAAATCGCATATATCACAGAGAATACAAAAGCAACCCAAAATATTCTAAGAGAATATTTGCGTATAATTTTTATATATCTATCAGGTAAAACATATTCAGCATGACTCTGTTTATTCTTTCTCCTATTACGCACATAAAAAAATATATAAGAAAAAAAAACAGTCAATAAGCTCAGCAACATACATAATTCCGCATGTGTATTAATCTCCTCAGAAAAGACCTCTACTTCATAATTAAAATAATAAGATAACAAATGCCTACCCATAAGAAACGAAAAAAAAGCCACACAAAAGGCAAACAGCATACCTTTTGATTTCAAGTCTCTTACAGCATACACAGTCATATTTGCCCACACCAAAAAAAGACCACTTATTATAAAGTCAGATTGAACTATCAAAAAAAACAATATAAAAAACATGTTCAATGTCAAATACAGTCCAAACCCTATATATTGCTTTAATCTTACCATATAATCAAATATAACTCAAAATCAATCAATTACAATCAAACCATTAATAATGGTCATTCTTTTTTATAAAGAATCATAAAATGATACAATAAACGACAAGACATCATCAGTTTATGAATCATCGCTTCTTTCAACGATTGATTAATAATAGGAAAATACTCCTTATATTGATTCAAAATCAAAAATATCTCATCATAAATTATATCAAAATCTTGCTCTCTCTTAGCATGAATAAATGTAGCATGGGCATTTCTTAATAATTTATAAACCCCAAACGAAACAGTTTTCCGAGAAAAATGATTGTCAATCATATACTTTACCATTTCTTGGGTTGCATAAATAACATCAAGATGCTTTCTCTGAAATTCAGAACGTACGATACTCCCCTTACGTTGAAGATAATAATATCCAGGAGTAGAAACATACGACACCAACCTTGAATGAGCTATATGTTTATATGTAGTATAAGAATCCTCATAATATTTACCCTTTGGATAAGGATACGCCTTAAGTAAACCTAAACGAAAAAGTTTAGACCATGCATGATTTCCATAATATTTTTCTTTACACAACTCCACTAAAGCCTCTTCCATTTCCATTGCGCAAGGAGCTTTTGTTGACATATTAAAATATATAGAAAATCCTTCCGAAGTTTCTGTTGCTCTGTAATATGGAGAAACCACCATATCAATTTCACTAGAGGTGAGTCCTTCAACTAGATTCTGAATAAAACGCTCCGATACCCAATCATCGGAATCCACAAAAATAACAAACTCCGATTTTGATCTTTCTACCGCATAATTCCTCGCATCTGATAATCCTCCATTCTGCTTATGATAAACCCTGATTTTTTCCGGATAGTTGATTGCATATTCATCACAGATGACAGGACACTCATCAGGAGAACCATCATCTACCAAAGAGATTATATAATCATCATAAGTTTGATTCAATAAAGAATCAACACATTTTCTCAAATATGGTTCGACATTATACACTGGTACAATTATGTCGATTTTGGGAACATTCATACGATTTGATTGTGATTAAAAAGGCTATAAAGAAAGCAAATATCTCTTTCCAGAATCAATTCAGATAATTAAGGGCTTCTGTATAATACTGACTTCTAAATTCTGAATTCTTTGACTGTCCTCTGTCCAACAGGTACGCAATTCGATTAGGAGTCCCTTCGTTTCCGTAAGCCTGATACCTCTGAAAGATAATACATCTTACAACGATAAGATGATACACCTTACATCAACAAGATGATACATCTTCCGCACGAAGATAAAACATCTTTATCAGACTAGAGTAACCTGTAACTTTCAACAAGACATAGAACCCTCGATAACCCAATCCCCCAACGTATGCCGCTCACTATCAAAATTAATCCCAACCTTTACGATCGGCAACCCACAAAGGGCGAAGCGCTCCGGGTAATTGCGCAAATTGATTTGCTCAAGGGCTATATCTGCGGTCCTGTTTAACTTCAATTCCACGACATAGAGTGTTGTCGATGTGCGCATCACCATATCCACACGGCCTTTCGGGGTACGGACTTCCACGTCCACATACATTCCTAGCAGGCTGAAGATCGTGTAAAGCAAGGACTGGTAATGGCCCTCGTAATCCGTATTGTCACATTGGGGGATGGTGGACAGGAAGGTCTGCAATAAACGCAGGGCATCGTCCATCCGCTCTCCAGAGATCGCCTCGAAAAGAAGGGCTACCGTAGTAAGTCCATCCGCTGTGTATTGATGCAAATAATTGGGCAATAAGCTTTTCATCAATCCCATACGAACCTCTTTATTGGGGATGTCAAGCGTGTACAAATTCGTGAGCGAGGAATAGTCCTTTATCGTGATGTAACCGCTCTGATAGAGCAATGGCGTAATATCGACCATCCGTTCCGTGGGTGCGTCAAACGACTCTGCCAAAACCTTGCGTGCGCCTATTTGCTGGGGTTTCACGTGATACTTGTTCAGCATCTCGATCAAATAGGTGGGCGTACCGCTACCGAACCAATAGGAATTTAGTTTACTGTCGGCCAAGGCGTTCAACAGGCTGAACGGGTTGTATATATCGGGCGACGGCCACGTGAAATGGTAACCGTCATAATTCGATTTCAAGGCACCCAAGGCACCCTCCGGAGAAACGCCGAGGTTGTCGGCCAAACGACCGATACCCTCACCCATATGCTCACGCATCTCCTCCTCCGTGATGCCACAGAGGGCGGCGTACTCCGGGAGCATGCTGATATTCTTGATATTGTTCAACTCGCTGAAGATGCTCAATTGAGAGAACTTCGTGATACCTGTCAAGAATACGAAACGCAAATAAGGATCGCAGGCTTTCAGCGGACTATAGAAGTTACGCATCACGTCGCGAAGCCTCGGCAGCTCCTTCTCCTCATGCACCACGTCCAGCAAGGGAGCGTCGTACTCGTCGATCAAGACAACCACCTTTTGACCGGTCTGGGCGTAGGCACGTTTGATGAGACTTTCCAGACGTTGATTCGTATAAATAGCGCTCTCATCACGTCCGTATATCTGCTCGTAACCATACAATTTCCTCTCCAGCTCACTCAGAAGCCGATCCTTGTCCATATGCTTCGCCGTGCTCATGTCGAAATGAAGCACCGGATAGCTTGTCCACACCTTCTCCAGGTGCTCGATGGCCAAGCCCTCGAACAAATCCTTTCGCCCCTCAAAATAACTATGGAGCGTAGAAGTAAGCAACGACTTCCCGAAACGGCGGGGACGGCTCAAGAATATATAACCAGACGCACCGTGTGTCATTCGGTAGACCAATTCCGTCTTATCTACATACACATAATTCCCCTCTCTCAATTTGGAGAATGTCTGTATTCCTATCGGATATAATCGCCGCCCTTCCATCTTCGTCTCTGTTTATTGGTTCGTCAAGACAAATATAACGTTATTTCCCTAAACGATCAATTTTCAACCCTCTATTTTTCCATTCCACGCCTCATCGCCCTATACACCTCCTTGAGCGCCCCGGCCCCATACCCCATGAACTCCGGTTCATCCATCTCTACGCATAGTTCTTGTACCAAGCGGGTCAGACTCTGGGGATTGATACTCTTTTTTTTTCGCTTTGCTGTAGGTGGCGGTGCCTACGTGGGCCTCCGCACAAAACTCACGGATAGAGATTCCTAACCGCTTACGTGGAAATTCCACTAACTCATCAAATAAAATCTGGTTCAAATCTAAATTTTCCTTCATACTATGCTAATTTTCATTAAACAATCATCCAATATTTCAGCCTATAGGCTGAAACGCAGAATCAATTATTAGCAATAGCTTTAGAAAATTAATCTGAAATCCTATTGATATGGACCAACAAATGTCTTACTTCCTTCCTCCCATCACCAACACGCTTCCGACTGGGAACTGTACACTACGGGAAGTGTACCGATGGATCACCGAGGATAAATCTCTCGAAACGGTTACCAACGAATTACGCGCCTTCATCAGGGAAGGCAGGGTAGCGGAATACCGCCAACTCAAACAGCGACAACTGCCGTTCGTAACGCCCCACGGCGTTTTTTCCCGTCGTAAGAGCGACGCTCTCATCTCCGCCTCGGGGTTGGTAGTGATCGATATCGACCATCTCGCCTCTCTCGAGGAGGCGGAACAACTCCGGGACCACCTCTTCGAGGACCCCTATCTCGGGACCCGCCTCGCCTTTGTCAGCCCCGGAGGACTTGGAGTGAAACTTTTCATACCCGGAGACGAGACCGTTCGATGGGCCATGAGTTACATACAGCTCCTGTATGCCGACACCTTCAAGGGTGAGGTGGATACCTGTGGCAAGGATATCGCCCGCTGCTGTTTCTTGTCTCATGATTCTAACGCTAAAATATTCATACCATGAACAACGATCTTTCCAAACTAGTAGAAGCGGTACGGGCGGCCCATGCCGACATCGCCCCCACTTACGCCGAGTATGTACAATTGGCTTTCGCCATCGCCACCGATTGCGGGGAGGCAGGACGTAGCGACTTCATCAGTCTCTGCGAGCCATCGCCCAAGTTCAACGCCCTACACGCCAACAAGCTTTTCTCCAGTGCCTTGCGCACCGGAAACCAGAATGTCCATCTGGGCACCGCTTTCCACTTGGCCAAGCTGGCGGGCGTGGAAATAGGTTTCAAGTTTCAAGGTTTCACGAAACCCTTTTCCTCACACACACGTGTGAGTACATATAATATAGCCGATACGGTAGATCAAGCCCACGAGACCAGCGATCGGGAAACCGAGGCAAACGACGCCCCACTCCACATCGGCAGCGAGCCTTACACCTCCCTGCCACGGCTGGTACCCGGCTATCCATGGCCCTCGTTGCTACGGGACATCCTCGGTTTCGCCGATAATGCCGAGCAGCGGGATATCCTTTTGCTCACGGCTCTCACCGCCCTAGGCGCCACCTTGGGCAAGACAGTGCGTTGCCTCTATGGGATGCATTGGATCTATCCCTGTATCCAGCTCTTCGTGATCGCTCCGCCCGCATCGGGTAAGGGCATCATGGCGTGGCTGCGTAAGTTTATCGAGCCTATCCACCGGGAGATCCGCCAACAAGTGGACCTAGCGATGAAACAGTACCGCCAAGATTTGGCGGCCTATCATGCCTTAGGCAAGGAGAAAGCCAAGATGGAGATGCCCCAGATGCCTAAAAACAGTATGTTTATCATCTCCGGCAACAATACCGGGACGGGTATCTTGCAAAATATCATCGATTCGGACGGCACCGGTATCATTTTCGAGACCGAGGCGGATACCATCACCACCGCTATCGGGGGTGATTACGGGCATTGGAGCGATACGCTCCGTAACGCTTTCGACCATGCCGGGCTCTCGTTCAACCGACGGACCGATAACGAATACCGGGAATGCGACTCCACCTTCCTCTCGATGGTGCTCTCGGGTACGCCCGGACAGGTAGCGCCGCTTATCCCCTCGGGCGAGAACGGGCTCTTCAGCCGTGAGGTCTTCTACTACAAATCGCAGATCCGGGAATGGATCGACCAATTCTCCGTCGACGAGGTAGACGCCGAGAAGGAATTCCACCGGATGGGCTACGAGTGGAAGGCCACGATCGATCAGCTCAAGTGCCGGGGTACCATTACCTTGCGCCTCGACGAGCGGCAACAAGCCGCTTTCAACGACAGCTTCGTACGTCTTTTCCTGCGTGCCCGGCAATCCAACGGGCAGGAGATGAACAGTTCCGTGGTACGCCTCGCCATCAACCTCGTACGTTTCATGGAGGTGGTAGCCATGCTTCGTGCCTTGGAACAACCGGAACTATTGCTGCCGGCCCAAGGCATCAACAGCGACAACCTAAAGGACAAGATCATCGGAGGCTGGGAACTCCATATCACCGACGATGACTTCGCCGCCCTTCTGACAATGGCGGAGCCGCTCTACCTCCACGCCACCCATATCCTCTCATTCCTGCCTACCGGCGAGATCACCAGCCGAGGCCTCTCGGAAAAGGACAGTCTGCTCAGCTCCATGCCAGACGAGTTCACCACCGTCCAATGGATGGAGACCGCCGAGCATGCCAACATCCCTAAGAACACCGCCAAGACATGGCTACGCCGACTATGCGACTCCGGAGCCCTCCTGCATGGCGAGCATAAAGGGATTTATTTGAAACCCATATAATGTACGTACGTGTGTGTGAGGAAAGAGGGTTCATGAAACCTTGAAACTTGAAACCCTCCTATAGTCATTTTAAAATTCAATACAGATGAAAAAAATAGATCTCGCCCGTCAATATTGTCTGACAGGCACCCCTTCGAACGCTTTGCATAAGTTGAACCGATATATCCGTGACGTGAAAGGACTGAAAGAGGCCCTTATCCGTCATGGTTATCACTCGAAAGACCGCTCCATCACGCCGAAGCAAGTACAGATATTCTATGATTTTTTAGGGGAACCCTAAAATTCTTCTCCTAGAGCGAATAGGTGGAAACAAATGGTATATCCGGGCTTTCCGCCTATCGTATCTTTGCTACAGAAACAAAAACATCAACCTTGTCTCCTATGCGCTACTTTAATTATCAAGAGTTTGAAGACTCCGCCACGGCCCGGCGAGACGGGATCGACAACAGCCTCACCCCGGTGGCCCGGAGGATGGTCACGATCCTTGTGGAAATGCTACTAGACCCGCTACGGCAGGTCTGGGGCAGACCCATCGTCATCAGTAGCGGCTATCGCTGCCCCGAATTGAACATCCTTATCGGGGGAGCCAAGCACAGTCACCACCTCCTCGGTTGCGCCGCCGACCTGATAGCCGGCTCTCCAGATGATCATCGCCGCTTGTTCCGACTGATACAAGAGACGCACGAGCTGTGCGGACTCGAGTTCACTCAGCTCATCCTAGAGCCCGGCGCCCGATGGATCCATATCTCTTACGTACCCGGCAATCTTCGCTGTCAGGTTATCGATAAAGAAAAGTCGCCTAATTGACTTAAGTCTTTCAAACTGAAGACTTAAATCAAGGAGCACGAAGAGCCAAGTCATCAAGCGTGAGGACTCAACTCATCATCCCCCAAGTTCTTTATGTATCACTTAAAATATCTTACGATTATGTCATTAAACTATTCCATTGCCATGATGGGCAACCCGTTGAAAAAAGAGGAACCCAAGAAAGCCTACGCCAAGGCGCAAACCAACGGCGAGCTCAGTCTAAAAGAGCTATCTACCCTGATAGCGAGTAAATGCACAGTGCACCAAGCCGACGTTTCGGCCGTGCTCATCGCCACCACCGAGTGCATGCTGGAAGGTCTGAAAGCCGGTAAGCAGGTGAATTTCGGCGATCTGGGTGCCTTCCGCCTCCAGATCAATTCCGGGGGAGCGCCGAGTGCCGACCTGTTCACCTCCGACTATATCAAGGGGGTGAACATCCAGTTCGTCCCCGGCGAGGAACTTCAAGTCATCTTCCAAGGCCTCAAGTTCAACCTCGTCCCCACCCGGGCCGCCCAAGCCGCCGTCATCAAGGCCCAGAAGGCCGGTAAGACAACGGTGGATATCTCCGGTAAGAACGGCTCCTCGGACTCCGAGTCGCCTGACGAGATTTAGTGTTACTTTTGGCTTGACCCAAAAGTAACCAAAAGGTCAAGGCTGACGCTGACGGGCTACTTCGAGACCTGCGCTCGCTGTCGCATCCCAACTCGCTTCGCTCAGACAGGGATGCTCCGGACGCTCGCTTCGGTCTCTTCGCTTTACGCCCGTCCGCTGAGGCCGTCCAAAGGAAAGCGTCGCTTTCCTCTTATATCCTCCGTGGTATTTTAATTCTCAATTCATAAATTATAAATCAAAAATTCAACCATCATGATCACACAAACCTATCCTGCTCCGGAAACCTCTAAGAAGAGCGTTTGGAGCATTATCTTAAAAGTCATCATTGCCGTGGCCACCACAATCGCCGGAGCATTCGGACTACAAGCCTGCCAGATGCTCTAGTTTAAAGTTGGCTCTCACTCTTCACATCCCTCTTTACATTTAAGTACATGTGCGCATATCATATACATAATATAATACTTACAAAAGAGGGGGATGTGAGACCTCCTCACAGAGCCGGAAGGCTCTACATCCGGCCTAAGCGGACGGGCGTAAAGCGGAGAGACCGAAGCTAGCGGCAGGAGCGTCCCTGTCTGAGCGAAGCGAGTTGGGACGCGACAGCGAGCGCAGGTCTCGGAGTAGCCCGTCCGGTTAAGCCTTGAACTTTTGGTTACTTTTCTTTCAAGAGAAAAGTAACGACAAGCTATCCATCCAAGACCTCGTACTTGGAGTGCCGGCTTTTGAACTCGGGGACGATCGCCTTCATCTTGCCCACGATGGCCATATCGTCCCTCGAGCGGCCTAGGCCGACGAGTTCATCTATATCTTGGCAAACCGTATCATAATCGTACTCCCGTACCTTGGCGATCTTGATCTTCGGATGGAAGGTAGGCAGCGTGATCTCCTCGTCGTTCAGTACCTCCTCGTACAGCTTCTCGCCGGCACGAAGACCCGTAAACCGGACCTCTACGTTCTTGGCGCCCGAAAGCTGAATCATACGTTTCGCCAAGTCGATGATACGCACGGGTTTGCCCATGTCGAAGACGAAGATCTCCCCACCGTTACCCATCGTACCCGCCTCCAATACCAACCGGCAGGCCTCCGGGATCAGCATGAAGAAACGGATGATATCCGGATGCGTCACTGTCACGGGACCGCCCTTGGCAATCTGTTCACGGAACAATGGGATCACGGAGCCGTTAGAACCCAGCACGTTGCCGAAGCGGGTCGTAACGAACTGCGTCACGCCTTCCACATGGCCCTCCTTGATCGCTTTGTCGAGGCTCTGCACGTAAATCTCGCAGATGCGCTTCGAGCAACCCATCACATTCGTAGGATTCACCGCCTTGTCCGTGGAGATCATCACGAACTTCCTCGTGCCATACTTCACGGCCAAGTCGGCGATCACACGGGTACCGTCCACGTTGTTACCCACACTCTCGCAAGGATTATCCTCCATCATCGGAACGTGCTTATAAGCCGCCGCATGGAACACGTAGGCGGGGCGATGCTCCGAGAAGATCTCCTCCATGCGAGACTTGTTAGCGATGTCCGCCACCAAGGTATAGGCGTTGATATCCCGCCAATCCCTCGCCATCATCAAGCGGATGTCGTGCAAGGGGGTCTCCGCCTGATCTACCAAGATCAAGCGATCCGGAGTGAACGAGGCGATCTGGCGCACCATCTCGCCACCGATGCTGCCGGCGGCTCCCGTTATCAGGATGCGTTGACCACGAAGCAAGCGGCCCACCGCCTCCATGTCTATCTCTATCTTTTCCCGGGGAAGCAGATCCTCGATCTCAACCTTCCGGAGTTGTGTATGTGTCAAATCGCTCCTGCCATCCCATTCTTGTGCCGCCGGGGTCACGTAGATCTTGATCCCCGCCTCCGCCAAACGGGCCACCATATCCGGCTGTTCCCGGATGGAGTCGCTCTTCAAGGGGGAGACGAAAAGGATCGTCGCCCGCTCCCGGCGCATCGCATCGATCAGCTCCTCATCGAAAGGGTACACACGCACTCCCATCAATATACGATTCTGCATGTTCCCGGCCTCCGAGACGAAGCCTGCCAGCACGTACTGTGCGGGATCTTGGTTCTGGATGCTCTTCGCCAAACTGATACCGCCCTGCTTCACGCCGAAGATAAAGGCACGCTCAGCCTTCGACTGGCGAAAGGTCGTCACGTAGAAATACTTCACGAACACACGCATCGCCCACATCAAGCTCATCGCCAGCAGGGAGGATAGCACAAGGTCTCGTTTACGGATATACACCAAGTAAGGCGAAAAATCCGTAAACTCTTGGAAGGTCACCACGCAAACCACACCGAACAGCACGGCGAAGCCCACCCGTTGCAAATCCACGAAGGAAGAGTAACGAATGATGCCCGAATACGTACGGAACAGCCTAAAGCCCACCAGATAAGGCACTAGGCAAACACCCCACGTGAGCGACAGGTGCCAAAAGATGCCCATCGTGGCGAAGATCCCGTTATTCAAGGCATATACCAGCAAGCCTGAAAACAGGATCACCAAGCAATCCAACAGGATAATGCTCCAATACGGCAACGCTTTCCTTGAGAAATACCACGTTGAGAGTTTAGAAAAAAGGTTCATCATGAATAAAATTTTTGGTTCATGTCAGCTGGGGCAAGCCCTCCACCTCACCGGCATGCCATCTTCGGTAGTCAGTCAAGGAGGATTCGGGGACGGTCAGCACCACGTAATCCGTCTCGTCCTGCCTCAAAATATGTTTACGGGCGTACGAACGCAACGAGCGATCCGTCACGGACACCATCACGATCGGGAACGGGTAGGCGAACAGGCGCAGCGGCGTGATCTCGCTATCCGGGAAGGTGAGACACAACTGATAGGCAGAACGCTCGAAAGCCACCCAATAAGGACCCGTACAATATAAATGGATCGAGGTACGGTTCGTGCGCTCACGATCCATGATCTCGCTCAGATGCTCGTTTAGTAACGTAACCAAGCGTATGCCAGAAGGAAGAGAAGGCATGTTTTGAATTTTTAATTTTCAATTCCCACGTGTTTTAGCCAGCGGTCGTAGTCGGCTAACCGACGGATCAAGAATAATTTACTCTTCTTCGGGGAGGATTCCCGGCTCCACGGATCGATCAACTCGTGCGCACGATAATAATAGATACTGCTATCCGTACAACCATAAAGCGTAAGTAGTAATAATGCCAACGACTGTTCCGCACGAATCAAGGGTAAGAACGAGACGATCGTTCCGATCAACGACTTTTGCCGCTCCTCGTCCCCTAGTATCGTATAGGCGGGCAACAAGAGGGAATAGAGCTTGCACCGCATCACGGCAGAATCCAACTGTAACTCTCCATAGGCACGCAAGGTCTCGGTCGCCAGCTCACGATCTATAGCCGTAACGCCACCATCCCCCCAATGACGGCCCAACGCCTCATGAAGACCATTTTGTATCCGGGAATTGTCCAAACGGGTATATACATGCTTGCCTTCCTCGGCCAAGCTGATCACCTCATACTCGCCCGGCTGAACACGCAATAAAGGAACCCACATCCAGTTGTCCACGCATACCATTACCTCCCGCTCGCCAACACCGGGCTGTATTACTACACTTGCCTCAACACCTTTGAAACGACCATCCGTGATGCGTATCCGGTCACCTTTACGCAAATAACCCGCTTCCGGCACATACACCGGAAGCTCATCCGAGTAAGAACGGGCCACCCAACGCAAGTTTTCCATCTCACGATCGGAGACAAAAGGATATGAGCCACGGCCATCCACGCTAGGCAGGAAATTATACAAGGGAAAATCTCGTTTCAAACGGAAGATCTCATACACAGAAGAGCGGATAAACACATAATTGTAGAGTAACGGACGGTGAGTCTCCACCAAACGCCCCTCACGGCGATGCATCTCCACGAAAGAGGGGGCGAAAAAATCGAACGTAGGCTCGCCCAAACGCACCCTGCGATCTAACTCCTTCCGCAAACCTTTGGCTGGACCTTTGTGACAAGCGGGAAGAGATAACACATACCATCTTACGGTGTGGACATCACGCAATGGTAAAGGGGGAAGATCATGACCCATAGATACTTCAATGCCATATCAGCGTATTCTATTAACACACTGATAATCTAATACTTAAATCAAATATCGTTTTCTATTCCCGAAAATTTTAAAGCAATAGAAACCATGTCAATATCTCTTCTATCGGGACGTGGAAGATCGGCTACTTGGGAAGTAGCGTAAAAGATAGGAAATGATTATTACCCAGTTGTAGAGACGGAGCGTGCTCCGTCTCCCACCGTCTGGCAGTAATTTA
>QWCK01002181.1_pt1 | contig 29787 bp, 26 predicted proteins | sample 1972571 | NCBI WGS metagenome assembly QWCK01 (sample SAMN09866710, study PRJNA288562) | Human gut metagenome isolate term2_stool, whole genome shotgun sequencing... | isolation source: gut | host: Homo sapiens | place: USA: California | reverse complement strand
TCGCGGTTATATTTTTCGTAGTCACGGTTATATTTCTTTTGGTGCTCCTCGCAGAACCTGCCGTCCGTGAGATTCGGACAGCCGGGATAAGAACACGGCTTTTTTGGTTTTCTTGGCAATCCGCACCTCCTTTTTGGCATGAAAAAAGCTCCTCGGGGATTTCTCCCTTTGGAGCTTTCATTTTATATTTTTCCTGACTATATATTACCACGTCAGGGCATGTGGCATGTTGTTGCAAAGTGTTGTAAAACGTGCATTATTCCAGCTCAATCGGACATTTTGGCATCTTAAAGTGCTGCAGGGCACGTCCATGCCATCTCCAGACTGTAGTGCGGTCAGCATGCAGTGTTTCGCCGATGGCTTCCCATGTCATACCGTCCATGTAGCGGTACTGAAGCACGAGTCTCTCGTCGATATTTTTCACCGTTGCAATCGCATCTTTGATCTGTTCTTTAAGGTCATAAAGTATCGACAGCTCATCAGCAATGCGTTCTTCGATCTCCCACGCTTTTTCCAGCACGCGGATAAATGGTGCATCGATAGAACGAGTGGTTTGAATGGGATCCTCCCGGTAGCGAAGTCCTGAGACGCTTTCGGACCTCCGTGAAAACAAGTGATGGTTTCCCTCGGATTGACGGAGGTTGACTCTGATTGTCTAAGATTTACTTTGATTGTCCTAAGGTTGCCTTGACCGCATCGATTAAGGCGGCCTGCGTTTTGTCTTTGCTTTTCAAAACAGTAAGGATTCGCTCGTCGATGGTGTTTTTGCAGACGATATGGCTGATTACCACAATGGAGGCTTCCTGTCCCTGCCGCCAGAGCCTTGCGTTGGTTTGGCTGTAATGCTCCAAACTCCACGGAAGCGAAAACCATACAAGCGCTGAACCACCGGCTTGAAGGTTAAGCCCGTGTCCTGCTGATGCGGGGTGAATCAGCCCGACAGCGACCCTGCCTTCATTCCATGCTTGGATGGAGGCTGCCTTATCGAGCTTTCGGTAGTTCACCTTGAGCTTCTTGAGCCTCTCTTCGATACGCGTTAGGTCGTGCTTGAAGTTATAGGCGACAAGAAGTGGCTTGCCGTTTGCCGCTTCAACCATGTCTTCCAAAGCGTCGAGCTTATGATCATGGAGATGAACGGCTTTCCCATCGTCGGCATAGATCGCACCGTTTGCCATCTGAGTGAGCTTTCCGGTGAGAACGGCGGCATTGGCGGCCGTGATTTCATCTTCTTTGACTGACAGCACCAGTTCCTTTTTCAGCTTCTCATAGTCAGCGTATTCACAGTCGGTCATCTCGACTTCGTGCGTGACGCTGATAAGCTCGGGCATCTTCAGAAAATCTTTTGCCTTCATGGAAATTGTGATATCTGATATTGCTCGATAGATGGCCGCCTCTGCTTCCGGCTTTGGCTTGTAGGAAAAGATGACCTGCCCGTTTCGAGCGTCCGGGACAAAGTAACGCTCCCGGTAGTGAGAGATGAAGCGTCCGAGCCGTTTTCCCATATCGAGGAGCTTGAGCTCCGCCCAAAGATCCATAAGACCATTGGAGGCTGGAGTTCCCGTGAGTCCCACGATGCGTTTTATCTTGGGACGAACTTTCATGAGAGCCTTGAAGCGTTTGGCCTTATGATTCTTGAAAGAAGAGAGTTCATCGACCACAACCGTGTCAAAGGAAAAAGGAAGTCCGGATTCTTCAATGAGCCAGGAGAGGTTCTCCCGGTTGATGATGGTGATGTCTGCGCCCTGAAGAAGCGCGGCTTTTCTCTCTGTTGGCGTTCCGACGGCGACCGCATAAGTCAGCATGGAGAGGTGATCCCATTTCTTGACGTCTTGCCTAAGCCCATATCCAAAAGGACGGCAGAAACATCGTGCTCTTCAATATAGCGGATGGCGTATTTCTGGTAGTCGTGGGCTATGAACTTCATCTGGCATCACCTCCAATCTGTATGAGTATTTCCTCGATTTGTTCTTTGTTGTCTAAGACGAAAACCTGAAAGCCTAAATTTCTTAGTTGCCTGTGCCTTGCCAGCTGTAGAGCTCGTGGCTTTTTGCCGGGAGCCTTTACTTCCACAAAGCCGATATGACCTTTAGGAAGAAGCAAAAGCCGATCCGGCATTCCGGCAAAACCGGGAGAGGTGAACTTTAATGCCAGCCCGCTTCTCGCTTTCGCGGCTTTAACGATAGCCTGCTCGATTATTCGTTCCTGCATTGTTCTTTCCTTTGTGGCATGAGGGAACAAGTATCTTGTAAATGTTCACAAAGGCTATCTAAGATCTCAGCGGCTTCATCCATTGTTCCATATATGCCGAGTTCTACTTTGTTTTTGGTTATCCCTGTTGGTGCGTTATTTTTAAGGCTCAAAGCAATGATTGCAATTTGACCATCAAACTTGCCATAACCGATCCGGTCGAAATTTTCGGAATTAACGATTTGATTGTTTTTCTGAGTTTTAATCCACATGATATTTCCTCCTAAACTGTTGATTTTCCAAGCTTCATCAGGGATGGGTATGGAGGGCGATGGAGGCCACGTAACATATCTATATTTTTCAAAATCATCACTACATATAGATGAGTTGATTTTTATTTGTGCGATAGATATAAATGGCTTCCATTGCCTTCCATAAAACCACGAAACTTATTGATATAACTGGGTTTTCTCGTGTTTTTGAATTTAGAATCGTCCTCCATTAAGAACACCGTTTTGTTTCAGGTGAAGCCCTATCCATATGTTGCCTTCAGCGGTTTTTTGCCAAGTAAAACCTTGTGCTATCAGAACTCGCTTAAAATCAGCAGAGCTTCTTTTGTATTCACCGATCTCATCACAGTGCTCACGGTACTTCTCATAAAGCTCACCCGCTTTTTGGGTAGCTGTTTTTTCTTCCTCACAGCAATCACTTAAGAAATGGCTGATCCAGTCGTTTTCTTCACGATAAGCGTTCATGGCATCTTGGACGCACTTTGGTGGTACCAGTTTGAAACCGGAAGAGATGTATCTTTTTGCTCCCGCAATCATCCACGAGAGAATTGCTCCGCCGCATCGCTCGGACAGCACCTTGGCATAGTTCTTAATTTCTCCCTTGGCACCCCTGAAATTTGCCTTTAGAGGAATAACGATCAGGCGGTCCCAGGTGCCTTTGTCGATGGTCCCGACTTTGGGCAGATGGTTGGTATAAAGCACCGTCGTATGCGTCGGGATGAAGTTAAATGGTGCTTCAAATTTTTTCTCAGCATGGATGGGATCTGTGCTGGAGAGATTTTTCAAAGAGCCTGAGTCGAGCCTTTTCCCTTCGGGTAGCTCGGCTGCGAGAATAAGCCTCTTGTTGTGTGTCTCGGCAAGCTCCGCACCTTTGTTCTTGGTCGGCTTTACGGTTAACAGCTCGGCGGAGATGGTACCGGCGTAGTCTCCTAAAACATAGAACTTGGCGTTATTGAAGGTGGATTTACCGTTTCCGCCTTCACCGTACTGGATCACAAGATTTTCATTTAAGACTTCTCCGATGCACTCTACACCGGATTCCAGCTGCAGGTAATCTTCGAGAGCCTTGTCTTTGCAGGTGAAATCACGAAGGAACCGGAGCCATTCGTCCATACCTTTGTCATTTGGTGATACAGCACAAATTTTGGTGCAGTAGTCCTTCGGATCATGCGTCCGCAATTTTCCGCTGCGAAGATCCACCGTCCCGTCCGGCGTGTTTAAGAGAAAACCGTCTTTATCAAGCATTTTCACATCGACTTGCACCATCGGTTTCAACTCAGTGATAGTTGCCTTAATGTTGGAAGATTTCCGGGCTTTTTCCTGTGTTTCATCACTTTCCGCTTCATTCATCATTTTCCACGCAAGGCAGAGCTGCTTATGGGTAAATCCCTGCAGCGCTTTCTGCACTAAGAGGTCATCGTCTTTCCAGACCTTTCCCGTGAAATAATAGAGACCGAGACCTTTGACATAGATGACCTTGTCGGTGGCCGCTTCGAGAAAGGCTTTTGCCTGTCCGACATCAGTAAAGTCAGACGGGATGAGACTTTCTTCGAATTCCATGCTGTTGTATTCGGCAGGCGAGATATAGTTTTTATCCGCTTTGATGGTGCTGTTGTAAAAACCGACTGCACTGTTCCAGATGCTGGCGAGCTCTTCTTCAGAAAGGGGAGGTGTCTCAACACCGAAGAAGAAACGTGCTGCATCGAGAGCACCATCATCGAAGGCGGGAAACCTTGCCCGCACTTTTTTCTTAAGGCGGTTATATAGCTTCGCATCGCTTATGGAAGTTTTCAGAGGAAAGTAGATGTGAAACTTGGGACGCGCGGCTTTTCCGTCCTTTTCCTTCATGTTATTTCGGGAATAAACCACAAAAAAGCGCACGTCAGGATAAGCCGCTTGAACATCTTTCGGGGTTTTCCACTCAGCAGGCGGAATATCTGAAGCTAACGGATCGGATGAAACATTGTCGCAGTCCAGCGGCAGACAGTCGGATTCTTGAAACGTTTTATTGCTCCGGTAACCTTTGATGAGCTTCTTGCGCTGGTTATAGCCATCCTTGTAAATCGCACAGACGTGATCAAAGGCAGCGACCTTTTTCAGGTCGTCTGCCGTATTGATCTCTGCAGTAAAGGGATAGCTGGTATTTGTTTTCTTGCCGCGAACAGTCGAATAGCTGATTCTCATTCTTCAACCTCCTTCAAGTCCTCGGTGAAATAGCGAACGTTTCGCCTGTGGTATTTGGCATATCCGATCTCTTTGGTCATACCGAGAGAGGGTTTTCCAAATGCCCAAAGCTCGGTGCATTTGTCGATCAGGATTTGTCCGAAGAAAAGCGCCAGCTCACGTTCGCTTTTCTCATCCATGAACTGCGGATACATGAGATGAGGCACGATTGGGATAAAGCCTTGATCAACGGCAAAGCGGGCATAGCGCTTGGCGGCTTCGGTGTTTTTCTCAACATCTCCAGCATAAGGAGAGGCGATATAGACAAGCGGCATATAAGGATAGCGATGCGTCTTAAAGATTGCTTCATAGGCGGTCGGATCCGCGTAGCCTTCTGCGTTTTGATATAGGTTTTCCATCAGCGCACCTCCTTGATTTGTAGTTTCATGGCATACCATTCGAGGTAGCGTTTTCGTTGCTGAAAATTAGGGACGGCAACAAGCAGTCCGACATCGACTTTTTGCAAAATGTTGAGCATGGAGATTTCATCTTGCGAAAGATACGGACGTATGGATGTTCCTTTATCGATGCCGTGTACTTCTCGGTAATGCTTGGCATCCATGCCAAGCACGATGCGGTTAAGCATATTGCATTCGTTCGAGTAGTGATATGGTTTCGGGTTGTCATGGAGAAGCCGGATGTTTTCCGTCAGCAGTGGGAACTCCTGTCTTGCCGATACCAGCGTTTTGATGAAGGTTTCCATTTCGTTGAAACGCTTGATATAGAGTTCTTTGAACCGCATTGCCTTTTTGCCGGTGTATCCCATTGCCAACATGGTGAAACCATCACGAGTTAAGTAGTAACAGGGCAGTTTTCGTCCGGTATTGTCCTTATAACTACTGAGCTCAAAATTGAGCTTAACAAATTGTTCACTCAATCCAGATTTGGATTCAGTGAGTTTTTGAATGTCGCGCAGGATATGGAAGTGTTCTTTCTCGAAAAATTGCGCAATTGCTCTTGAATCGACACGAGCTGTGTCATGGTTGTCTGCGAATACTCCGTATTCGTCTTTTGGAATTAGTTCTTGCATTAAAAACCTCCGTTTCTACAGATGGAGGGAGCACCATTGCTGCCCTCATCACTTCCTGAAGAAACGGAGATGGTTTGGACGAACTTTTTAGAGAAAATAAAAAACATGCCACTGCTCAGATTGCTAAAACCGCAAAAGGGGGTAGCGAAAAGTGACACCCTTGAAAACTCAATAACAAAGTGTTATTGAGCAGCATCGCTCTCATAGAGTGAACGAAACGTTCACCCCCTTAAAACAATCTCGACTACCGTTTTGGTAGCTGAGACTTTTTAATCTTTCTTGTAAAACTCGCACTCATAGCCGTCGGCTTTGAGCGGCAAGCCTTCAGCCCACGGCGGCGTGCGGCTCATCTGTTCACAGACTGCATCAAGGGACATACGAGGATCGGCTTCAATCACGACCTCATCATGGATATGCATAACAATCGAACAGTTATGAAGTGTCTGCATGGCATAAGCCAAGATGTCACGAGCGGTTGCCTGCACGATGTTTTCCACGAACTTTGGACCGTAGGAGTCAATGCGATCCCATTTCTTTCCTGTGATGACACCCTCATAGGTGACGCAGGGAGATCCGAAGCGGTTCTCACCGAGCTTTGGTTTTACGTAAGCTAAGGCTCTTCCGGAGGGCAGCATGATGAAGAGCATGCCGGAACGGCAGCGAAAGGTGAGACCGTGTGTCTTGGTGACTTTCTTATGGCGGACAGCTTCAAGGACGGCACGATCCACGTCCCACCAGAATTTCACGATTTTCGGATTCGCTGTGCGCCAAGCATCAACGATGGGCTTTAATTCTTCTTCGGAAAGTCCCATGTCGAGAGCGCCCATCGCTTTCAGTGCGCCGACTGAGCCGCCATAGCCACAGGCCAGTGTTGCTATTTTCCCTTTTTGTCTGAGATGAGAATTTACGCCATGTTTCTCGACGGGAACACCGAACATTTCTGAAGCGGACTGACAGTAGATATCACCACCTTCAGAAAAAAGTGCCATCCGCCATGTTTCTCTCGCCAGCCAGGCGAGGACTCTGGCTTCAATGGCGGAGTAGTCTGCGACAAGAAAGATGCGTCCTTTCTTTGGGATAAAAGCGGTGCGGATAAGTTCCGATAAGACTTGTGGGATGGAATCAAAGAGTAGGTCTAAGGATGCAAGGTCATTTTCTTTGACCAGCTTTCTTGCCAGCTTAAGATCCTCCATCTTGTTTCTCGGGAGATTTTGAACTTGAATGAGCCGTCCTGAGAAACGTCCGGTGCGATTGGCTCCATAGAATTGCAAGAGTCCTCTGGCACGGCCGTCACGACAGACACAATCTCTCATCGCTTCGTATTTTTTAACGCTGGACTTGGCGAGCTCCTGCCTGGTTTCAAGAACCTCTTTGACATCACCGGAAGCGGTTTTTAGGAGTTCTTTTACTGCCTTTTTATCAAGAGATTCTGTTGCAATCCCCTTTGATAAAAGCCACTCTTTTAGCTGCAGGACAGAATTAGGGTTTTCAAGCCCGGTGATTCTTCTCAGTTTTGCCATGCTTTCTTCACGCACGGCTTCATTATGAGGCTGTTTTCTCCGAGTTTATCCGGGTAATGTGCTCCAGTGTTAAAAAGGGCAAAGGTGAAATGATAGACGTTCCTGCTCTTATTAAAAGAATAGAGGGATAAGGAATGGCGGATAATAATAAAACTAAATATTCGGGTCTGGTTATACAATATAACGAGGGCAAAGATTTTTTAATGGACCTTAACAAATCCACTCCTGATTTTGAAATTACAAAATTTCGATACGTAACACCTGTTGCCTATCCGATCGCTTTTATCGAGATAGAAGCGCTGGAGAGGACTTTGGAGGATTTTCCTGTTGTTGAAAAGACGGTTTTAAGGCTTATTAGTTACCACTTTTTGGAACCGTCAATTATTGCAAAGGTTATGGGCCTAACCGAATCATACATTAGAAAGATAATAAAACTCCTATTAGCATACGGACAAATAGATAGAAACGGAATAACTGCAAGCGGACTGCAATCTTTGCAACAAAATGCATCTATAAAGATAAACACTGTTAAACAAAAGATACAGGTTGACGGCTTAACAGCAAATCCGATAGATATACGGAATTTTATTAGTGATCAGATATTAAACAAGCCTCAGGAATCCGGATTTTTTGTAGCTCATATAGAACCTGTCATGGGCATAGAAAAAGCACTACTGAAAAAACTCATTATCAATAATTACGCAAATTACGTTAATGTCGGTGAGATGTCTTTACATACAAACGTAGAACGCATCAATTATGCCAAGTTTGCGGGCATTAAATATGCAAAGGCATACTATCTGGAAAATTCTCAAGGAGAGTCAATAATAATATGTAAAGCATACGATTCAACTGCAAAGAATATAAAAGACCGGTTTATATGGAAGCCGCTTTATATAGGAAATGCCAATATCGCAAAAACATACACAAAAACAAAGAAATTTGACTTGGGCTACCATAATGCCAAAGAGAGTGTTTTAAATTTGAAAAAAACTCTTAGCTCAAAAAGAAATAAAACAGATAAAGAAATTAAGGAAATGTTGGATCAGCTTTATCCATTTAATTGGGCAGGTACGGAACTAAAAAGAGATAAGAAAACAACACTTTGGGTCACCAAAAAATCATTTTCAACATATGATAGGTTTGTACTTAAAATGTTGGAATCAATAGCTGAGAAACAGAGAGATATCATCTTATTTGAAGAATTGTACGGTGAATATATTATTGTTAAAACTAAAGATGAAGAACTGTTAAAAATTGCGGATTATTATAAAGAAAAGGCTGATGAAATAGGCAGAACTTTTATAATGAATTCAATGGAAAAATTGTCGGATTCCCATAAAGGTGATTTGTTCAGCTTATTGGAAAGGCTTATTAAAAACAATAAAGAGGGGGAATAGCCCCCTCTTTTTTGCTTACTATTGTCTCATCAGGTACTGGTAGCTGCCAAGAGCTGCCGTAGCACCGCTTCCCTGGGCTATAACAATCTGCTTAAAGGGGCTGTCGGTGCAGTCACCTGCTGCAAAAATGCCCTCAACATTTGTAGCCCCGAGTCGGTCAACAATTATTTCTCCGCGTGGATTTTTTTCAACTCCCTCCAACCATTCAGTTACAGGGACAAGACCGACCTGGATAAAGCAGCCGTCAGTGGCTTCCACATGTTCTTCTCCGCTGATGCGGTCAACATAGCGGATCTTCTCAAGTTTAGACCCGCCTTCCAAGGCCTTGGTTTCAGCGTTGGTAACAACCCGGACATTTGTAAGGGTCTTTAGCTTGTCTTGCAAAACGCTGTCGGCCTTGAGCTCGGGAAGGAACTCCAGGACCAGGACTTCTTTTGCCAGACCGGCCAGGTCAATGGCAGACTCTATTCCCGAGTTTCCTCCGCCTATAACGGTAACCTTTTTATCCTTAAAGAGGGGACCATCACAGTGGGTGCAGTAGGCCACTCCCTTGTTACGGAACTCTATTTCACCGGGGATTCCGATAAGGCGCCATTTGGCCCCCGTAGCAATGACCAGGGTCTTTGCGGAAACCCGGCCGCTGTCAGTGTTCACCCTTACAAGGTCATCCTTCTCTATACCTAAAACTTCAATTTCATCCATAAGGTCAACATTATATTTAAGGACCTGGTCCCTTACAGAATCCATGTATTTTGGGCCTTCTGTATGGGGGATACCCGTGATATTTTCAATCGCCAGGGTTTCCTGGACCTGGCCGCCGAAGGTCTTGGCAATCAGGCCGACCTTAATACCCTTCCTGGCTCCGTAGATAGCAGCCGTCGCACCTGCAGGCCCGCCGCCTATAACCAGGAGGTCATAAATGGGCTTATCCTTAAGCTGCGGCCTATCTTTATGTCCGGTAACCTTGTCAAGGATAGCATTCAGGCTGATTTTTCCGTTATTGAAAGGCTCCCCGTTTAGGAAGCAGGCAGGTACAGCCATTATGCCGAGTTCATCCACATAGGACTGGAACATGGACCCGTCAATCATCCTGTGGCTAATCTTAGGATTCAGTACAGCCATAATGTTTAAGGCCTGGACAACCTCAGGGCAGTTATGGCAGCTCAAGCTGACCAGGGTTTCAAAGGCAAGATCCTTGTCAATAGATTTGATGCGCCTAATCTGTGCGTCATCTATCTTTGGGGCCCTCCCGCCAACCTGCAAAATGGCAAGGACAAAGGACTCAAATTCGTGACCCAAGGGGATACCTGCAAAAACAATGCCCGACCTGTCGCCTGAAGATAGGGAAAAGCTTGGAGTGAATTCAAGCTCTTTCTTCTCAATACTCAGCTTGTCTGAAAGGCCTACGATTTCCTCAACAAAGGCCTCTATTTGCTTTGAATTGTCAGACTCGTCGAGGCTAAGGGTAAAGACAACATCATCTTCGACCAGCTTCAAATACTCTTTAAGTTGGGCCTTTAAATTTTCATCCAACATTAGATTTTACCAACCAAATCCAAGCTCGGGGTCAGGGTTTTACCTGATTCTTTCCACTTTGCAGGGCAGACCTGACCGGGATTTTCACGGACAAACTGGGCAGCGCGGATCTTATCATATACCTGGCTTGCATCACGGCCTATTCCGTCGGCATTGACCTCAACAGTCTGTATAACCCCGTCCGGATCGATGATAAAGGTGGCACGCTGGGCAAGCCCGGCCTCTTCATCAAGGACATAAAAATCTGTAGCTATCGTCTTGTGGGGATCGGCAAGCATGGTGAATTCAAGTTTGCTTATGGCTTCTGAATGGTCATGCCAAGCCTTGTGGACAAAGTGTGTGTCGCAGGACATGGAGTAGACTTCTACACCGAGGGACTGCAATTTAGCATACTGCTCCTGCATGTCTTCCAGCTCGGTGGGGCAAACGAAGGTAAAGTCGGCAGGATAGAACATAAGAACATTCCACTTGCCTTCAAAATCCTTGTTGGAAATGGTGACAAACTCTTCTTTTTTCGGGTTATAGCCCATTGTTGTGAACTCAGGCATCTTTTTTCCTACTTGTGACATATACATCCTCCTTATTTTTCTTTAGATTTGCTTAAGAAATAACTTAAAGCAAGTTATCATACACTAACAATCTAATTATACCCTCTTAGGAAATATCTAACTAATTTTTAAATATTTTTTAAAATCATGGTCTCAAGACCGGCGATCAAGCGCCTTCCGGGCATACTTTGAACATCCATTATCCTTATTGACATGGCATAATTGCAAAGCTATACTAACAAAAGTTAGCCTAGGCTAATAACATACATAAATATTTTAGAATGGAGTTGAAATATGAAAAAAAGACCCGTTTTTTTAGTCCTGCTCTTGTGCTTAAGCATTTTAATCACAGGGTGTGGTGCCGGGGAGAATGCCGGCACGGAATCATCGCAAGTATCTTCCGGCGAAGCAGTTGAAAAGCAGAATGTGGTTCTTAGAATTGGAGCCCTGGATGATTTCAAGGTCAGCGGCAGCGGCAGAACCCTGGTTTTCGATCCTTTAACAAGGCTGGATAAGGACATGAATCCCGTGCCCTACCTTGTATCTTGGGAGTCCGATCCCGACCAAAAGGAGTACAAGCTCACTGTGAAGGAGGGCGTAAAATTCCATGACGGCAAAAACCTGGAGGCAGACTCAATATTATGGGATATCCAGAAGCTTGGGGCCATATACTATTGCGGATATGCAAATTATCTGGATGAGGTCAAACAGGATGACACATATAGCCTGACGGTTAAATTCAAGCAGAGCTATCCACGCTTCCCGGCTGAATTGTCAACTATTCTGGCCATGCCTGTGGACAATATGTCGGAGGATTTTGCACTTAAGTCTTTTAATGGTACAGGTCCCTTCTGTGTTGAAGAGTATGTAGCAGACCAGACAAGCAAACTCAAGAGAAACGAAAATTATTGGAACAAGGATAAGTTACCCCAGGTAACAAATATAGAATGGATTCCGATCGCTGACGGAGCCTCAAGGACCCTAGCCCTGAAGAACGGTCAGGTTGATGTTGTAGGCCTTACAGACGGATACAATACATTTGCTTTCAACCTTTTGAACGACCTCGAAAAAGACCAATCAGTCAGCATGATTGTTGAGCCTTCCGACCACTTCACTAGTGCCAATTGCCTGGGTCTGAACTGGCAGAAAGGTGTTCTTAAAGATATAAATTTAAGAGCTGCCATTTGCTACGGAATCAACAGGGGACCCTTGGTAAAGAATATCTTGTTCGACATTCCCAAGGTTGTCGACCACTATATAGGGGATGCTTATTGGGATGCACCTTCACACTATGTTGAAGGTATAGGATATGACCCGGAAAAATCCAAAGAGTTTCTTGAAAAAGGCGGTTATAAGTCGGTTGACGGCAAGATCACCAAAGACGGGAAAGTCGTAAAACTCAATCTTGTTATTAGTGACAGCCATGCGTATAAGGACGTAGGCCAGTATATAAAATCCGAGCTTGAGAAGATGGGATTTGAATGTGACCTTTCAGTTCTGGAATTTAACCAGGCATTTGAGAAGCAGAAGAAGTTGGAATATGATGCCACAATCTCCTGGCCATGGTATGAGCCGGTTGCGGATGCCCTGCCATCAATGGGTTTGACCAAGGAATATAATTCCATGGGTCTGGGCGGCATGGTCAGCGACAAGATGCAGGAGTATGCTGATGAGTTCTATGCTGCTAAAAACCGGGAGGAAGCCAAGCCGGCACTTAAAAAGATATGGCAGCTACAGTACGACAGCTATCTTGCCGCACCCCTCTATGCAACAACAAGGATAACGGTTCATAACAAGAAGTTTGACGGTTATATATTCGATCCCTGCTACTTCCAGCTGGACCTTTCAGAGTTGCATTTAGCAGAAAACAAGTAATAATTACCAAGGGGTGAAAGAATGAGAATGTCAATTATTATTCGTAAAATACTGGGCTTTGTACCAATGATATTTCTTATATCTTTACTCTGTTTTACCATGGTTTATTTTTCGCCAGGGGACGCATCAAAACGTCTCCTGGAGACAAAATCAGGCAGGGACCAGTTTTCAGCGAAGGATATTGCGAATTTTTCAGACCGTGTAGGCATCAAGACAAATATTATTGGGGCCTATAAGAACTGGACCACCAAATTAATAAAGGGAGATATGGGATACAGCATCCTATATTCAGAACCTGTTTATGATGTGGTTTGTAGGCATGCTGCAAATACTATCAGTCTGGTGTCAATAGCTTTTATATGCTATATAACAACAGGTGTTTTTCTGGGATTTTCCTCGGGTTTGAGTCCCGAGGGTACCATAGACAGGATCAGCCGTTTATGGGCCACAATCAGCCTGTCGCTGCCACAATTTTGGATTGCCGGCCTTGTGATTTACACAGTCAGCAAATTTATACCGGCCCTACCGGTCCTATATTTTAGCGGGCCCATTTCATTTATCTTGCCCGGAGTTTTGATGGGCCTGCTTTTTGCCAGCAATTTGGCCGTCCTTCTACGCGACCGCGTTATAAGGATCGGACAGGAGGAATTCATATCCTGTGCTCAAGCCATGGGGATTTCAAGAGCAAACATACTTTGGAAGCACATCCTACCAAATGCCCTGCCCACAATTGTTTCGGTCAGCGCCATAGACCTCTCTTTTATGCTAATGGGCAGCCTGCTTATAGAAAAAATATTTTCAATACCGGGTCTGGGCCAGCTTTTTTTAAAAGCTGTATATATAAAAGACTATTCTCTAATGGCGGCATGCACCCTATTTTTCTGTTTGGCCGTATGTATTTGTAATCTTGTAGCAGAGATTATTTATCCCATTATAGACAGGAGGCTCTTATGGCCCAAAAAGAAGGCATAAAGAAAAAAATAAGGATCTCAATAGCCTTACTTCTTGGGCTTTTAATAATTTTTGCAATTTATGCATACATTTTAGGCCCGGACCCCAATGCCATGTGGCCGGAAGGCCAGCTTAAGGCGCCTTCCCTTAAACATGTATTTGGGACCGACCTCTTTGGCCGGGATGTTTTTATGAGAACTGTCAGGGGCTTTATGAATGCCTTTTTGCTGGCGATTTTTTCTTGGTCCCTGGCCTTTGGCTTGGGGATTCCGATGGGGATATTTTTTGCCTATGTCGGCGGCAGGGCCGACCGAATCTTCTACCATGTCTGCAACTTTATTTTCAGCTTTCCAACTCTGATATTGGCCATATATCTAGCTTCCATAAGCAAGGCCCAGATCCTCATTCTAATTTTTCTGACATCATTTGCCATGACCTTCAGCCATGCAAAAATTGTTCGAGCCCTTGTCAAAGGATTGCTGGAGGAGAATTACATAGTCCAACTTAAGTTGATGGGGGCGGGATTTTGGCATATTAGCCGCTATCACCTGGTCAGGGAATCCGTCCTTAATTTGCTGCCCATAATGCCGCTTATGCTGGGGCATATAATCCTATCAATTTCAGGCTTCTCGTTTTTAGGCTATGGGATCCAGGCTCCCGAATCTGAAATAGGCCTACTTTTGGCGGAGAATTTCAAGTACATAAGTATAGCTCCCTGGGCCTGCCTTTTGCCCGGTCTCTTTCAATTCTTAATAATCTGGTGGATAAGCAGCCTGGGGGACTTGGTAAGAAATTATTATTCAAGGGGAGGGCTTTTATATGACTGAATCTATGACGAATATTTCTCCCTTTGATAAGCCCATTCTTTCCGTAGAAGATTTGGGGGTTAGGACAAGTAGCACAGATGGGGAAAAGGTGATTTTAAAAGATATATCATTTTCCATAAACAGGGGTCAGGTCCTGGCCATAACCGGGGAAACAGGTAGCGGAAAAACCATGATTGCCAAGGCCATAATGGGCATGTTGCCCCGGGGTTTGGTAACTGAGGGAAAAATTATGCTGGGCAGTCTAAGCCTGCTGGAATTAGAAGCGAAAGAAATGCAGAAGATTCGCGGAAGGAAGATGGGAATGGCCTTTCAGAATCCGGAAACAGCCTTAAATCCACTTCTGAAAAACAGGAAATTGCTGGACTTAACAATGGGCAGGGGGGAAGAGGGGCAGATTGAGAGGCTCAGTCTCTTTGGCCTTAAAGATAAGAGGATCCTGGACAGCTTCCCCTTTGAATTGAGCGGGGGAATGGCCCAAAGATTTATGACAGCCTTGTCACTTGGGCAGGGCGTAGATCTTGTAATTTTCGATGAGCCGACAAGGGGGCTTGATCCCGAAAGCAGGAATCTTTTAATTGACATGATTAAGATCTTGTCAAAGGACAGGGGGATTGGTGTCCTTGTCCTAACCCATGACATGGTTTTCATAGAAAGAATCTGCGAGAATTGCTTGGTTATTCAAGACGGTAAGATTGTGGAATCCGGGCCTGCAACAGATATCCTCATGAATCCAAAATCTTCATATATGAAGAAAATCAAGGAGTCGGATCCGAGATCAAATCAAATTTTACCGAAAATGCGACCGAAAAGGCATGGACAAAAACCCCTGATGGAGATAAAAAAACTCAGCTGTTCTTATAATATGAGTATTTTTAAAAAGGATAGGCATAAGGTTTTAAATGATTTGAATTTAGAAATTTTTAAGGGTGAGGTCCTTGGTATCATGGGCGGATCCGGATGTGGGAAAACAACATTGGCAGCCTGCATACTGGGACTTATAAACTACAGCGGGGAAATCCTCTATGAGGGAGAACCTATAAGAGGGAGGAGGGGGCCCTCACTGGGACTAATATCTCAATCGGCAACAAGCTCTTTCGATCCGGCCCTAGCTATAGGGTCCAGCTTAAGGGAGGTTTTTTTAGTCCACCCGGAATACAAGGAAGAAGATCCGGAAGCCCAGATCAGAGAAGTATTGGAACTTGTTGAGATGTCGCAGTTATATGGGAGGCTGGATTCATATCCGTCCGAATTTTCCGGAGGTCAGCTCCAGCGTTTTGCCATTGCCAGAACGCTCCTATCCCGGGCACAGATACTTATTTTGGACGAAATAACCTCAATGTTGGACCTGATAAACCAGGCAGCAATTATCCGACTCCTTTACCATTTAAGAGAGGAGAAGGACTTGACCTATTTATTTATAAGCCATGACCTTCCATTAGCAAAGCAGTTCTGTGACCGGATGATGCGGATGCAAGACGGAAGATTAGAAGAAATGATTTAGAAGAGGTTTTTAGGATGCTAATACATAAAAGATTAAGGGAATTAATTAAGGGGGTGGAAATCTTTATCTTGGGCAAAAGCCTACTTTCAGTATGCATAAGCCTGACATATATATTCCAAGCCCTCCTATTCGGTCAGATTATACAGATGGTCTACATGTCATCTAGCCTTGATGAGATGAAGTGGAAGGCCTTACAGATTATCTTCCTTATATTTATACGGCTGGTCCTGATTATCCTGACCAACATGTATGCCAAGTGGATAATAGGCCAAGTTAAAAACCGCCTCCGTAAGCGCTGCTTTAAAAAACTTATGAGGCTTGGACCCGCCTACCTCCTTGATGAAAGGAGCGGGGAAGTCCAGTCCCAGGCCATGGCCGGGATAGACTACTTAGAAGGCTATATAAGTTTATATATCCCACAGATATTGACGGTTATCCTATTGGTGGGGGCTATTTCCATATACATTTTCAGGGTTAATTATCTAATAGGGGGGATAGCCTTGGCCGGCTCAATCAGTGCCATATACATGCCATATTTCTTTTTATACAAAATCACCAATTTCAGTGAGGAACACTGGACCGCCTATACAGACTTGAGTGCGGAATTTGTCGAGAGCGTTCAAGGCATGATGACTTTAAAGGCCTTTAATGCCTCAAAGAGGGTGGGCAACAAGTTAAAGGGGAAAATGTATAAGCTCTTTGAAAAAACTATGCAAAGCCTGAAAATCAGCCTTATTGAGACCGGCTTGGCCGATTTTTGCATAGCCATTGGGAAAAATCTAAGCTTAGCCCTGGCGGCCTATTTGGCAGCCAAGGGGACCATAAGCTTGGGACAGATGGCAAGCCTGTTCTTCCTTTTAGCAGAGCTTTTTAGGCCCCAGCAGGAGTTAAGCATGTATTTCCACCAGGGCTTTATGGGGATTACATCCTGTGATGGCCTCTTTGAAATTCTTGATCGGAAAGAGCCCCTTAAAGACCCGGCAAAATCGGAAGGGCAAGCCTCTTTATCTTTTAAAGCTGAGAGGTTCGATATAGATTTTGAGAATGTGAATTTTTCATATCCGGGATCAAAAACAAGACTTTTTGAAAATTTAGATTTTCATATAAAGGAAGGGGAAAGAATAGCTTTTGCCGGTGAGTCGGGAAGCGGCAAGACTACCATAGCCAGGCTCTTATTGCGCTTTTACGATACTGAAGGGGGTGCCATAAAAATAGGCGGACAGGACATAAGGGAAATCCCCCTTACGGATCTTAGGAATATTTTTTCAGTTGTCTCGCAGGAGACCTATCTCTTCCATGGGACCATTATGGAAAATCTCCTTTTAGCCAATCCTCATGCCACAGAAGCGGACATGGTGAGGGCGGCAAAAACGGCCAGAATCCATGACTTTATTGCCGGTCTGCCCCTGGGTTACCGGAGCCCGGTCGGAGAGAAGGGAGTTAATTTTTCAGGCGGCCAATGCCAGAGAATCGCCATAGCCAGGGCCATATTGAAGGATGCACCTGTAATAATCTTTGATGAGGCAAGCTCAAGTGTTGACGTGGAGAATGAGAAGGAAATAAATGAAAACTTAAGGGAAGCCCTTAAGGGAAAGACAAGCATTACCATTGCCCACCGCCTATCAACAATAGAGGAAGCGGATTGGATCTATGTTATGCAGGACGGAATTATCCGGGAAGAGGGCAGGCATAAAGACCTTATAGCAAGGGACAGCTACTACAGGCGGCTTTTTGAGGCCCAGGAATATGCTGAAAAGAACAAGCTTTACGGAGACGGGGACGGAGACGGAGATGAAGAGAAAAGATACTTTTAAAGAAAAATACAAAAACCTTTTAAGACTTTCGGCCTATGCTTGGAAGTTTAAGGGGACCTTTTTTACAACAATTTTTTGTGGGGTTGCCAAGCAGGTATTTATGCTTATGACCTTGCTCCTTGGGGCTCTTTTGGTCGGGAAGGCTTTTGTGGGAAGTCAGCCTGCCGCCATACTGAAGTATTTTCCCCACCTCATCTGCCTATGTGTGGCTCAGGGTCTTTTTACATATTTACACATGTTGGTCACCCATATTTTGGCCTATAAGATCTTGGAAAATATTAGGAGAGATCTTTATGATTCTGTTGAGGGGGCCTGTCCTTTGAACGGCTTGGAATTTCAAAGTGGGGATTTAAGCACCATAATTATGGAGGATGCTGAGGCTCTGGAGATCTTTTTCGCCCATGTTATGGGGGACTATATTATTGCCTTTATAAGTACCCTGGTCTTCTTTTTGATTTTTGCAAAATTTTCCATCCTATATGCTTCAATCAGCCTTTTCTGCGCCCTCCTGATTGCCCTTGTGCCTTACATCTTCTCAAAGACCAAGGGGAAAATAGCCAATAGTCTTAGGAAGAGGCGGGGGGACAACAATGCCATGGCCCTTGATATAATCCAGGGACTGAGGGAAATACTGATCTTTAATAGGGAGAAAAAGTATATTAGGCGCCTTGAAAAGGATACTTTATCCCTAAACCGGCTTGAAATCAAGGACGGATTTTATACCGGCCTGCAAAACATACTCATAAACCTCCTGGTTTCGGGCTTTGCCATCTCCTTTATTATCATGGCCCACAAACTATATCTGGGAGGAAATTTGGGTAGGGAATATATTTCCGTATTCATAGTGATGGTTTTAAATATATTTATCCCGGTCTTGGGAGTGTCATCAACAGCTTTCTCGCTCAATTCAGTCCTGGCCTCAGCAGACAGGATCTGCAGGATCTTAGACCAAAAGTCACCGCTTGGAGAGACCCGGAAAAGTTCAGCAAGCCTTGATTACAAGGCCGTCTTTTCAATACACGATCTTTCCTTTTCATATAAAAAGGGTAAGCCTGTCCTGGATGGGATAAGTTTTGACATAAATGAGGGAGAGGATATCGCAATAGTCGGGCCTTCAGGAGCAGGAAAGAGCACATTAATTAATCTTCTTCTACGTTTTTATGACCCTGATAAGGGGGATATCTATTATAGGGGGAAGAACCTAAGAAGCATGGAAGGGGAAGAAATCAGGGGTCAAGTAGCCTTGGTAGCCCAGGATTGCAGGCTTTTTAGTTGGCCACTTATTGATAATCTCCGTCTGGGAAGGCCTGATGCGAGCGAGGAAGAGGTGAAAAAGGCGGCTGAATCCGCCTTGGCGGCCGATTTTATTGAAAAGCTCCCAAAAGGTTATTACAGTGAGACAGCTGAAGGTGGATTCAGCTTTTCAGGCGGTGAGAGGCAGCGCCTGGGTATATGCCGGGCCTTGGTAAAAAATAGCAAGGTTCTTATTATGGATGAGGCCGTGTCAAATCTTGATTCTGAAAATGAGCAAAAACTCCACAGGGCCTTGAAGGAAATCAAGAAGGGGAGAACTTTTATTACGGTAGCCCATAGGCTGTCCACAATCCTGGAAGCTGACAGGGTTATCGAGCTTTCCAAGGGCAAGATAGTTTTTGACGGGTCCGGGGTAGATTGGAGCTCGATCAGGGAAGGAGTATGTGGTAAGGATTTATGTCAAAATTAGCATCTAAAATCCAAGAAAAGGTCATGTCTTTTCTGTTTCGTGGTAAAGAAATATTTAAGCCTTTAAATACAGGATATATTGATGAGAGAGTAAGCTGTATTAGAGAATATGCTGCTAATATTTATTTACAGGAGATACGATTTGGTTTGGGGCGGACGGGGGCTACGCATTTTTGAACATTCTTGCAGAAGATAAAAAATTACAGAAGAGAATGCAAAGAATGTTTTACTGGAAAAGTGTTAAGCAGATATGCTTATGGAAAACAAACCACTAATCTAAAAATTTTCAGGAGAGATGCTATGAAACTTTTATATTTTTTTGATGACAAAATAAAACCTATTAGCATGCGTGGAAAATTTTACTGCAAGCCGGAAGATACCGGTATTTTGTGCGATGGAATAAGTGCTATTAGAGAGTATGACGTCAATTTGTGGTTATATACGAAAAATGGTAGAACTATTGCTTTTGATAGTGGACACATAAATTACGCCAATATAGATAATGAATTTAAGAAAATAAAAATAAATCCTGATAATGTTGAGCATATATTTTTAACTCATTTAGATGTTGATCACGCCGGCGGAATTGATATAACAGGCAAAAATATTTTTCCAAATGCTCATGTCTACATGGGTGCTGATGAAGAGAAATATATGACAAGAGAAATTCGCAGAAAGGGAATATTCCATAACTGTGTGAAAATCGCTGATGGATGGACTTCTATTAAAGATATTTCAATTTTTGAGATTGACGGAATAAAGGTGGAAGCCATTCCTGTTCCCGGTCATACGGTAGGCCATACTGTCTATATAGTCGATAATAAGATTTTAATTTCCGGAGATTGCCTTGCCATAAATGAAAATGGCGGTTATGCATTTTTTGATTTTTTCACTCAAGATCAAAAGAAGAATAAAGAATCTTTAGTTAAACTAAGAGATAGATTAAAAGATTATAACTTAGAATATGTTTGTACCGGACATAGCGGAATACATCCTTATTCGGAAAAGATTTTTAAACACAACGATAAGAGTGCAACCTTCGGTAAGAGAAATCCCTTTCATAAGGATGGGGAATACAATCCTTTTGATAAGAGTACAAAACCTGACTACAAAAACTGGGTTCCTAAAAGATTGTTGGAGGCTAAGATTGGTGAAAGTCTAGTATGTCTTGTTTTATTCATCTTATTTGGTACAAGTGACCTCATTCTTCAAGGAAGGCAAAGGATCATCTGGGGACTTATCCTAGGGATAGGATGCCTTATACTCCTATTAATTACTGCCTGGGTTACCATCTTATATAGGACCTTTGATTACAAGGGTAAAAGGAAGCTTGCTAAAGTCATAATAGAGGGGACTGCTGACTATGTAAAGATTCCCGGATGGTGGCGTGGGCTTAGATAGCTCGTGCGGCACAGGTGGTTTTTTGGTTACGGCGATGACACACGTTATGGCAGAGCTGGAGAGGGAGTTTGCAAAATCAATCGGAAAAGAAAAAGCTGAGTGGGATAGTGACTCTCTTCGCTTGTTCCAAGAGCGCATCTCTGAAATGGCCCAGCATGACTACTTTGGCTTCGATATCAACCCGGATCTTGTTAAAGCCACCAAGATGAACATGGTCATGAATAACGATGGCAGCGGCAATATTCTGCAGAGCAATTCGCTGCTTCCGCCGCACGAATGGTCGGATGATTTCAGGACGCGTCTCAGCGACGCTTTAAATATCAAAAAATCGGATTTGCGCAATTACTCAACCATCGGATACTTTGACGTGATTGTGACGAATCCACCTTTTGGCAGCAAGATCCCCATTAAGGATAAAGCCATTCTGGAGCAGTTTGAGCTGGCTCATATCTGGCAGCAGGATAAGAAAAATAACATTTGGACGATGACCGAACGCCTGCAATCGTCTGTTCCTCCGGAGATATTATTCATCGAGCGCTGCACACAGTTCTTAAAGTCGGGCGGTCGCATGGGTATCGTGCTGCCGGATTCTATCCTCGGCTCTCCCGGACTTGGATATATCCGAGAATGGCTAATCCAAAATCATCGCATCATTGCCAGCATTGATTTGCATGCGGATACCTTCCAACCGCGAAACGGAACGCAGACCTCTGTTCTTTTCTTACAAAAGAAGACAGCGCAACAAAAGGACACGGAAGAAAAATCCGGACAGATGGCAGACTATAACATCTTTATGGCCATGGTTGAAAAAATCGGTCACGACAAGCGTGGCAATCCTCTCTTTAAGCGGGATTTTGAAGGAAACGAGATCCTTGCTCCAGGTGCAGATACCGTTATTCGTTTAGATGAAACCAGTGATGGAACAAAAACCGTCTCAGAAGAGCGTCGCCATAAGGTGATCGATGACCAGACGACCAGCGTCCCAGCCCTTTTTGCACAGTGGAAAGTACAGGAGGGCTTGTCATGGTAAACGGAAATCTGGCGAGACAAGAACATATAGAGCTTCCTGAAATTCCGCTGGTTAAAGATGATCCTCTCAAGTGGTGCTCTGTTTCATTGAAGGATATTTTTGCTCGAGGAAAACGCCTTGATGCTAGTTCTTTTGATGTGGAAGCAAAGCAAGCCCGATCGTTACTGAAAGAAGGAAAATATCCGCTTGTTTCTCTTTCTGGAACAGACGGTTTAATAAAGGATGCTTTTTATCCAGGGCGGTTCAAAAGAATTTATTGTGATAACAATCATGGCGTACCGTTTTATCTCCCCTCACAAATGACGGAGATTTATCCGCGAGCAGAAAAACATATCTCAAAATTAACGAATTGCGATATTGATGAACTAAAACTAAAGCTTAAGACCTTGCTCCTTACAAGAAGTGGAACAATCGGTACGATTGCCTATGTCTCGCAAACAACAGAAGGAATGGTTTTTTCTGATGACGTTATTCGTATCACCTTTAAGCAAGAATATGATTTGGGATATGTCTATGCTTTTTTGAAATCCAAAATCGGCAATTTGTTGCTAAAAACAAATGGCTATGGTTCCGTGATCACACATCTGGAACCGGAACATTTATCAAATATGCGTATTCCAAACGCACCGGCCATCCTCAAGCAGCGTATCAATGACCTTGTGGTACGTTCCTATGCCTTGCGAGATGAAAGTAATGAACTCATCGATGAAGCGACAAGACTTCTGATTGAAGCCTTGAAATTGCCGCCTCTGGAGGAATTGAAAACAAGTACAGCACCTGTTGAAACTTTCAGTGTCAAAATCAGCCGAAGCGACCGACGTTTCGACGCCTCTTATCACGTGCCGATCGTCAACAAAATCATCGAACAGCTTCAATCACAGGCGGCGGAAGTAACAACGATTGGAGATCCCAGAATCAGCAAGGAGGTCATTCTCCCCGGACGTTTTAAGCGTGTGTACGTGGAAGAAGGGCATGGCAGAGTATTGATAGGTGGTAAACAGATTAATGAGTTGGATCCAGCTACGAAAAAATATATATCTGTTGCAAAATATTCCAAAAAAATATTAGAGAGTCTTGAAATACACACCAATACTACACTTATTACGCGTAGTGGAACTATAGGTAAAGTAGCTATAGCTCCAAGACACTGGGAACATTGGATACCGAGTGATCATATTATTCGAGTTGTCCCAGCATCAAAAAAGATTGCCGGATACCTCTATATTTTCCTTGCTTCAGATTACGGACATGAACTGATTACTCGCTACACCTATGGCTCTGTCGTAGATGAGATCGACGATAACCATGTGAGAAACATCTGTGTGCCTTTTCTTAAAGACGCCGCGGTGCAGGCGAACATCAACGAGCTGGCGCTTGCGGCGAATCAGAAACGCTATGAAGCCTACAAGCTGGAGCAAGAGGCGCTGCAGATTATGAATGATGATGTTATCCATGCTCGCTGATTGTTGATTGGAGATAAACAAAGGAACAATCGTTATGTCTAAGAAAGCTACAGAATTTCAATTAAAAATCATGTCAAGAGGCTACCGTGGCAAAGGCATCTTCAAGCCGATCAACACGGGCCGGATTGATGAGCATGTGCGCTGCGTGCGGGAGTATGCCGCCAATATCTTCTTTTACACAAAAGGCAATGAGACCATCATGCTTGATGCCGGCTACAACTATCCGCGCTTGAAAGAGAAGATGAAATGGCTGGATCTGGACCCGGCCAAGATCAAAGATATTCTTATCACCCATCAGGATACCGATCATGTCGGTGCGGTGGAAGAGGACAGCGACGGTCTTTTCAGACATGCCCATCTCTACATCGGAGAAATTGAAAATCGTTATTTGACGGGTGAGGTGCGCCGCAAGGTGATCTTTGGCCTCTACAAGCTGCCGCAGGTCATGATTAAAAACGAAAAAACGCTGCTGAAAGACGGCGAAGTCTTTCAGATCGGCGACATCCGCATAGAGGCTTTCTTAGTGCCGGGGCACACTTGGGGACATCTGGTCTATCTGATTGATAATGCCTATCTCTTTTTGGGCGATACCATCTGGCTTGGCTACGACGGCGGCTATAGCTTTATCAATGCCTTGGCGGAAAACAACAAGCTCGCCATTCGCTCTCTTGCCGCTTTGAAGGCAAAACTTGAAGAACGAAACGTGCGTCCGATGTTCATTACCGGACATACCGGTTACAGCCGCGACTTCGACTTTGTCTTTCGTCATACCGATAAAGCGTGTAATGCTTTTTGCAAACAAAAGCCCGTTAATCCTGCGGCGCCCTATGACAGCTACGACGAAAGCGATGACACCGAAGAGGATGCGCAGGGTGGTTTTTTGCCGGAAGCTGCACAGTATGGAGGTAAACAATGATTCTGACGCTTTTCCTATCCTCGATTATGATGGCAGGGCTTTTCTTACTTTTATTGGCGGGCGTAGGTTTTATCCAGGACAAGAAGTTTTTTACATCAGCACCCAAAGCCGTTTATGAAGCCGTCGAGGAAAAACCAGAACGTTTTCGCGGACAGCATATCCTCGGCTGGAGCTTAGCCCTGCTGGCAATGCTTTGTATGGCGGGAGCTGTTATTGTCGGTGCAGTAGACGGTATCAAGAATGGCTTTACCTTCCTGCAGTTTTATATACGCTTTGCCGTGATGATGCTTTTGCTGAAAGTCTTTGATATTTTCTTCTTTGATTGGTTTTTGCTTTGTAGGTCTACGTTCTTTCCGCATTTTTATCCGGAAGTCAAAGCCTTGTTGGGCCCGCAGCTTTTTGGCTACAACAAAAAAGATCACCTCATCCATGTCATCGCTATACTTGTGGGCTCTGCTGTCTTGGCGGGCTTATGTGTGTGGGTTCAATAAGGGAACTTAAATCATGAAACAAAAAGAAAATCGGGATAATAAAAGCTTCTGGGATCGCATTGCCAAGCTCTATACGCGAATACAGGAAAAAGGAAACAAACAACTCTATGAGACATTAATCAAGAAAATCGAAGCACATTTGTCGGATGAGCAATCTGTGCTGGAGCTGGGATGTGGCACTGGACAGCTTAGCCTTCCGCTTGCGCCAAAGGCAAAAACATGGCTTGCTACAGATTTCTCAGAACGCATGATTGCAGAGGCAAAGAAAAGAGAAAAGTCTTCAAATCTTTGCTTTTGCGTGGAAGATGCGACAGCACTTTCCTTTGACAGCAATCGCTTTGATGTTGTGCTTATAGCTAATACGCTGCACATTATGCCAAAGCCAAAAAAGGCCTTAGAAGAAATTCATCGCATTCTTAAAACAGATGGCTTACTGATCGCACCCACCTTTGTCGCTGAAGAAAAGATCCATCGACTCAAGCTGTGGCTGATGAAAAGAATCGGATTTCATGTTTTTCACAGCTGGAAACTTGCAGAATTTAAAGCATTTATCTGCCAAAACGATTTTGAACTCCTGCAATGCGAACTTCTACCGGCCAGTCCTTGGCCAGAGTGTTTTTTAGTGGCCAGAAAAATCAATGGCACCATGGGCAAAGGGAGCGATTTCAAGGAGGTGTGATCATGGTGATTCATGACATCTATCAGAACAAGCGAGAAGTTATCCTCCTCATCCATCCGATGAATTTTTCCGGCAAAATGATGATGGATAGCATGGCAAAAGAGCTGGGATGTGAGTATCTCTATATTGTGCCCGACCTTTCCGGACATGGAGAGGCAAAAGACGATCCTTATGTAAGTACAGCTGAGGAAGCAGCCACGCTTGCCCATTACTTAAAAGAGCATGATCTCTGCACCATAAAACTTGCCTTTGGCGCTTCATTGGGCGGCGGCGTTCTTTTTGAACTGCTCCAAGATCAAAGCCTACACTTTCAAAAACTGTTCTTTGAAGGGACCAGCTTTTGTGAACAAGCCGGACTTCTATCAAAAATGCTGGAGCATGTGTTTCTGAGCAAACAAAAGAAGGCGCGGCAAGATCCAAAACCGCTGATTGATAAGGTCGCCAAACGCTATGGGATCTATGCGAACATGCTGTTTGATACGCTTGTTACGATGGACAAGCAGAGTATCAAAAATATTGTTTATGATTGCGGACATATCCGCTTGCCACATTTATCGGAGGATACGCAGCAAGATACCATCTTTTCTTATGGGGATAAGAATCTGAATGTCGGACATGCAAGAAGAAGCATCAAGAAACATTATCCCAAGGAAATATTAAAAATCTGGCAAGGCTATGGACACTGCGAAGAAATGACACAAAACACAGTGGCCTATATGGCTTTTGTAAAAGGATGTGTGGATTAAGGAGAATATGGGTTTATGGATATCCTTCGAGCAATACTGGATGGGGTAGCTATCGCTGCTATTTTTAATGGGGCTGTCGCAAGCTTGGCACTGATCAATCCAAGATGGTTTTTGGACTCTTATCCAAAAGCCATTCAAAAGGCAGCTCCTTTACCCATGACAAAGCAAGAGAAAAAGATAAATCTCATATTCACTATCGGCCTCGTTGGGATATGTTTTGTTTATTCGGTTGCGAGCCTTATGCATTCCCCAATTATTGGTTTTTGGAACTTGTTTTGGATGAGCTATATTCAGTGGAGCATCTTAAATGCAGGAGATTTTTTGCTGTTAGATTGTCTGTTATTTCAAGGAAAATATAAGAGCAAAATTGTTATTCCCGGCACAGAGGGCCACAAGGACTATGAATTTAAGAATTGGATGAAGCACTTGGCTCTTGCGGAGCATTTTTTGTTCGTGCCATTTTTATTGATACCAATCGCAGCTGTCGTTCAGGCGTTCGTTGTTGAATTCTTGGCAAGTTGATGAGCAATCTGAACATTTTAACGATTCCCGATACTTTTTAACGATTACTGACACTTTTTAACGATTGCTCTCCGAGGGGTACGAAAATCGGAAACAGGTATGATGGAAAGAGATATATAAAAGCAAAAACTCATACAAAAACTGCCACGAAAAGCATCAAAGGAAGCTCCGCAGAAAGGCGAAAATCCCTGTAAATCAAGGGATTTCGAGGTTAAACACATGACTTACGCACCAGCGTTAAATTGTATCAAATACAGTGTCGGAATAGACGAGACCTGCGGAAGCGGTGGACTTATCGCATGGGCAAATCTCACGCTGGACGTATTCGTAATTCGCTGGTCAGGGCAAATTACAATTGTCTTGACAACATAGAGATTCGTAGATTTCAGTAATTTTAGAGATGGTTAAAAAAACAAGAAACATGGTAATATATATGTGTGATAGTGGGTGACAAAATTTCTGTGATGTTTGAATTAAGGGGAGTTTTCTATCAGAAGGAGGAAATATGAAAGAAAAAAATAAGCAAGTAAATTTAAAATGGGGCATGAGAAAACTTAGTGTAGGTCTTTGTTCCGTTGTGATTGGTGCAAGTATGCTCTTTGTGCCAATGATGCCATCCCATGCTAATGAGGCTAGTCTCATTGCTGCGAGATTACCACAAGCTGGTGTAGCAGCCTTAAGATCGGCCAGTGCCAGCGGCATAGGGGCTACATCACTTACCTATGCCGGTGTTACTTTTGAAAAAACAGAAGGAGATACCATCACATTAAAATGGAGCAAATGGAATACTGCAGGTACTTACTGGGAGACGGTTACAGATGACAAGAAGGATCCTGAGTATTTTGCAGGTAGATATGCTCTTCTATTCTCCGATCCTGAGTTTTACAAACAGATTGAATCCATTGAAGTAAAAAGTGGTTCCTTCACTGTGAACATGGAAAAGTACTACGATGGAGATCCTGAAAAAGCTGGCTCACTTTGGACCCACAAAATCACAGGCGGAGCTCTGAATGAGAGCATTGTCGGCGCTAACACCATCTCTACCGTTACCATTAAACTTGCTAATGGTAAAACATTAGAATCTTTGGGCTTAAAAGATAAGAAACTTAAGTTTGAGTCTGTGTGGTTTACTGGCAAGGGAGGAGATACAACTCCAAACCTAATCGCAAAAGAATCGATCAGTAGTGGATACATCTACGATAAGACAAAAGACAAAGATTACCATCCGTCCAATCTTACCAAAGATGGCTTTACTTCTAAGGCCATGTTTGTAGAAGGGGAAAGCAAGAAATTTGATGAAATCAAAACAGTTCATGAATATAAGCCTATCATCAAGTACGAATCTTCTACTCCAGGAAAGGGGTATGCAGCTGTCATTGAAGAAACTTTCCCTGCTGAACTTGTAGATTTCATTGACTGGGATAATGTGTATATTTATTCTTCAGATATCAATGGTAATCCTACAAAAGATGTAGTGAAAACTAGAATTGATAAACCTACAAAAGATGGAGTTATTAATACTTTTAATTCTCCTGCCATGAGTCATAAAAATGTAAGTTCTAAAGATGAAGTTGCTAAAGTTAGAAGTTACATTCAAGACAATGTGTTAACTGCTGGTGCAGGAGGGGTTGGCTTCTATACAATCTCCTATAAGCTAAAGGCTTCTTTGAAGGATCCAGAAGCGTCAAAGAAAATTATTGCAGCGGCAAAGCAGACTGATAACAATAGCTTTTTACCGTTTTCTTCTCGCCTTTATGCAGATTGGCCAGATAAGAAGTATGGCATTTTTGCAAAAGATGACGGAGAGCCTTGGAAGATTCTGGAAAACTCTGAACACAACAGCGTACTGGACGTAAGGGATACAGACGGTGATGGTCTTATTGACTTTATTGAGTATCAATTCGGTTCAAACACGAACCTAGTAGATACAGATGGAGATGGTGTGCCTGATGGACAGGAAGCACTGGTGGATAATACGAAACCAAACGATGCTTCTGATTATATCGTAAAGGCACCAACTGCCGAAAACACAACTTACAACCCTGCTGTAGAAAACAAGATTAAGGGAACACTTCCAAAACCTCTCATCAAGAACCCTGCAAAGCCGGAGGAAGATTTAAAGGTTACCAATAAAACGGCAGGAGATGCCATTGTAAAGCTTCATCCATATGATGCTAAGACAAAGACCTATGATAAGGATAAGGTAATTGCTGAAGTAAAAATTCCATTTGATAAATTGGAAAAAGGCGAATTTGAAATGCCATTAGCTGCTAATAAAGTAGAAGATGGTTCAAAGGGTCAGCTTGTAGCCTACGCACCAAATGGGGAACATCCTATTGCTGGACCGGTTCTTAACTTTAACTCGACAGATGCAGACAAGTTTAAGCCGGAAGCAGAAAAAGAAACAGTTCCTTTTGGCGGAAAGTATGACTTGACTGATAATATCAAGAAATTTAAAGATGCAAAAGACAGCACAGTTACTCCCGAGCTTGACGATAAAACTCCGTTTGAAGATATTACAGCTAAAGATGCTATTAATGTCAACCAACCGGGGGAATACACAGGTAAGGTAAGAGTAAAATACAAGGATGGCTCTACAGAGGATGTGGAAGTTCCGGTAACAGTACTTGCAAAAGTCATTGATCAGACAAAAAATCCTGATGCGAAAACGCCGGAAGGCTATGTAAGAGTGACTTTTGAACAAGGGGAACACGGCACATTTGCCAAAGATTCTAAAACTGTATTGGATGTAGTAAAAGGAACATTAAAATCAGATGTAACGGTTCCAACGGTTGCTCCAGCGGAAAATTTCAAGCATACGGGCTGGACACCGGAAATTCCGGAAAAATTTGATAACGGTGGTACGTTTACTGCTACGTACGCTGCTGCAAAGACAGATGCTGAAAAATATACAGCAGAGGGTGGAACCGTAAATAAGCCTTACGGTGAAAAAGCAACAGAGGAAGATGTTAAAAAGAAAGTTACTGTAAAGGATGAATCAAACCAAGCTTTACCTGAAGCAGAGCAGAAGAAGGTAGTCAAAGAAATCAAGGTAGGAGAAATTCCTGAACCTGGAAAAGATGGTAAAGATCAGACTGTTCCGGTAACCGTAGTA
>QWCK01001782.1_pt1 | contig 29823 bp, 25 predicted proteins | sample 1972571 | NCBI WGS metagenome assembly QWCK01 (sample SAMN09866710, study PRJNA288562) | Human gut metagenome isolate term2_stool, whole genome shotgun sequencing... | isolation source: gut | host: Homo sapiens | place: USA: California | reverse complement strand
TTTGCTTAGCTCAAACACTGACTGTGTTCCGCTTTAAGCTTATAGATTTGTTATGGTTTATTCTCTTATACCATTTAATTAACTTGGTTCAAGTTGCCGTTCTTTCGAAACAGCTTATTTAGTATATCTCGCGTCGACTAAAATGTCAAGCACTTTTTAAAACTTTGTAAAAGTTTTGTTTGGCTCTCACGAGACAACTTGTATAGTCTACCTCGAACCGCGTTCGCTGTCAAGAACTTTTTTGAAATTCTTTTTTTGCGATCCCACTCTTTCGAAGCGACTTGATCAGTTTACTATGTGAACCGATCTTTGTCAACCTTATATTAAGCTCGATATATCGACCTGTCTTTAAGGTTCTTTTATAGTATACGCAGATCTTTTTACAATGTCAAGAATACTTTTACGTATTTCTTATGGGTTTTTTACTCTTCATTTGTGAGCTTTCGTGTCTGCTCGATAAGCTCCCATAATTGACTGTCAGACGCTAAATGGTAGGCCGCTTCGAAATCACAAAGTGCTTCTGAGAAGGCCTCGCTTCTATAATAAAGGATCCCTCGATTCATGTAGGCAGTTCTGTCTTCTTCGTTATTTTCTATAGTTTCCGTTAATACGCCTATAGCATCTTCTTCGCGTCCGAGGGCTGCCAGGGCGATGGCATAATCATTTAATACGTCGCCGGCTTTTGTGTGGCGAGAAGCTTCTTCCAGATAGTCGACTGCTCTCTCATAATCTCCCAGTCCATAATAGGCCATCCCTTTAATATAGGTACATTTTCCGGGATCGGTATATTGTGAGCTTACTTCATCTAAAGACTTAAGGGCGTCTTCGTAGCGCCCGTAATGTAAATAGGTCTTAGCACCGTCAATAGCGGCAGGTTCCGTCACGGTTTCTATGGCACGACGTAATTCCTCTTTAATTCCGTCGTCATCGGATGATTGTAGAGCTTTCTCGTAGTAGAATTTCGCCTTGATCCAATGTTCTCTTGCTTCGTGGACTCGCCCCAGTGCCATTAAAGCGTGGGGGTTGTCTGGGTCTTCTTCGAGTATTTCTTCGTAGCGATCCATTATTTCTTTTAACAGATCTTCACTACTCTTTCCTTCGTCCTCATACCATCGAAGATTATAAATTCCCTCCATAGCATAGGTTGTGTCGAGGCGATCCTCTATGCTTCCCCGCAAGATTTCTTTGGCGTGGGCGAAGAGGTAAACTCGTTCCGCGTCATCACTTTGAGCTGCTGAAAGAATCTTTCCCTCCAGAGCTCGGAGAGTATCTTCCAGATTTTCTTTTAGAAAAGCGATGTAATCACTTGCATAGGGAAAGTGCTCGTCTAATCCGATGACCACACACATAGCCGTAAAGATATGGTCCACATCGAGGGTTCCTTCTTTCCCGGGATTTTTAATTTCGTCGACGATATCAGTTTGAAGCATGGGAATGGGCACGCCGTTTAATATGGCGCCTCCATTTTGTTGTTCCAGAAAACCGATGGCGTCGTACCAATCGGCCAGATATTTTTTACTGTCCATTCTTGTTCCTTTCATCGCAATGCACTTGATATTTTCCGTTTTTATAATAGATGTAGCGATAGATATCGCCGAGTTTAATGCCTCTTACATTTTTCGAGGCTTTCAGCGGGTCCTTCGTCTCGATAAAGTCGGGATTCTTTTTTATAAATGCCACCACTTCTTCTCTCCCGAGTTCCGGATCGTCGAAACCTAAGGCTTGGCCGATATAGCGATTTTCCCGACGGTAGAAGTCCCACTTAAATGCATAGTAAAGATCCTCGTCCATATAGTTCCTTGCATACAACTCTTCATAAAAGAAGCGATACTTGCCGTTTTGTCCCTTCAGGGGATTTTCCTCAATGCGTTCCATAACTTTTCCCGCCATTTCATAAAACAGCCGGGCCAAGGATAATCCCCGCATCCTTATTGCTTCAAGTGTCGAAGCGAAAGCCTCTTCGTCGTAATATGTCTCCACGATTTCGGCAAAGTATTTTAATTGCAAGACTTCTCGGGAATTCAATGCGTTCGTTTTTATAACTTCGTAGGGCGGCGCATCGGCGTAGACGATGCCGAATTCTTTTGCCCGCGCCCTCAGTTCCGTTCCCGGAAGTAATTTTAGGAAGCCGATTTGAATGCGCTTCCCTCCGAGAGGGACGACTTTATCGAATCCGTCGAGAAAGCTATCCAAGTTCTCTTCCGGCAGCCCGACGATAAGGTCCAGGTGCACGTGAATTTTATCGCCGTCGATTTTCTTCATAACGGTATGGATTTTTTCAAGATCGGTCCGCCTGTGAATCAATTCGTTGACCTCGGGGTTCGTCGACTGGATTCCTGCCTCGATTTGAAAGCGACCTCTCGGCGCGCTGTTCATCAAATTTATAAGCTCGTCGGACATGTGCTCCAGATTCATTTCAAAATGTATGCACATATCCTCCGGGGACTCATCTATAAAAAAGTTCAGTATGGATTTCGTCCGCTCTCTATGTATATGAAAGGAACGATCTACGAATTTTATAAGTTTTGTACCTGTTTGAAAGATGTGCTCCATGTCCGCTTTTATATCTTCAACCGATCGATAGCGCACTCGGTCGTCCCCGGAAGAAAGGCAGTAGCTACAGTGGTAGGGACAGCCGCGCATGGACTCGTAGTAGATAATACGATGGTTCATATCTTCGGAATAACGAACGGAGGGCAGGTAATCTAAATTACCCAAGGGAACGGCTTCGGGGTTTTCTACTATATCCCCTTCCCTTCTATAACAGAGTCCGGGAACATTTAAAGCGGGAATTTTTCCCTCTATATAATCGAGGAAATTATTAAAGCTCAGCTCTCCCTCTCCTGAGAGGATCGCCTCGATCCAGTGATGATCCTTCATACGCTCCGGAGCATCGAAACTCACTTCCGGTCCGCCTAAAAATTGACGTATCTCGGGGCTTGCCTTTTGAATATAGCTTCCCATCGACTGCACCCGATCCCAATTCCATATATAGGTTGAATACATTATGAAATCCGGGGATTTCTTTATAATTTTGGCGAGACACTGCTCTGTCGGTTCGTTGACGGTCATCTCCAAAATTTCAATTTCTCTCTCCGCCACTGCCTGTAAAAGTCTGACGGCGAGATTGGTATGCACATAGCTTGCATTAAAGGCGACGAGTAATCCTTTCATATCTTCCCTCCTTTCGCTTTTTATAGTTTAACACATCCTATAAGTATGCCAATCAAAAACGGACGCTCCCGTTCGAGAGGTCCGCTTTGAGTTTACATTTTGCTCGGCGCTTCGATACCCAGCAAATTTAAACCGATCTTAATCATGTTTTTCACGCCGTAGACCAGAAGAAGGCGAGCATTTTTCACTTCTTCGTCTTCGACGAGAATGGGCGTATTCGTATAATACTTGTTAAAAGTCTTGGCACATTCCGTAATATAACGGGTCACGAGATAGGGCTCATATTTTTCGTGACTGTCCACGATGACTTGATTGAAGCCGTAAAGCTGTTGAAGTAATTCTTTTTCGTCGTCTAAGGTCAGCGCCTTTACATCCACCTCTTTAGAGGGATCGAAATTTCCCTTTTCGAGAAGAGAATGCATGCGAGCGTGAGTATACTGAACGTAAGGTCCCGTCTCGCCGTCAAAGCTTAAGGTACGATCCCAGTCGAAGACATAGTCCTTGATACGTTGGTTAAATAACTCTTGGAATTTAACTGCGCCGATGCCCACTTGGCGGGCAAGTTCTTCGCGATTTTCCATGGTATAGCCGTTTTTCTCTTCCCTTTCGCGGAGGATTTCGTCTACTTTTTCCGTGGCGCGGTTTAGCACATCTTCCAGGTAGACCACTTTGCCCCTGCGGGTAGAAAGGGTGCCTTCCGGCAAGGATACCATACCGAAGGGAACGTGAACGCAATCATCTGCCCAATCGTGTCCCATTTCCTTTAAGATAGCCTTTAATTGCTGGAAGTGGAGATTTTGCTGACTTCCTACGACGTAAATATTTTTGTAGAAGTCGTAGGTATCTTTTCTGAAAATCGCCGTGGCGATGTCTCGCGTCAGATAGATGGTAGATCCGTCGCTTTTAATAATGATGGCGGGAGGCAAATTGTATTTGTCAAGATTGATGATTTGCGCACCCTGATCTTCGATAAGGAGGCCCTTCTCCTTAATTTCATCGACGGCTTTAAGCATTAAATCGGAATAATAGGATTCGCCGCGATAGGAGTCGAAGTCCACATCGAGCATGTCGTATACGCGCTTAAATTCATCGAGACTCAGATCTCTAAACCATTGCCAAAGGGCAACCGCTTCTTCATCGCCGCTTTCCAATTTGCGGAACCACTCTCTGGAATTATCCAAGAGTTCCTTGTTTGTTTCAGCCTCTTGATTGATACGAACGTAAAGCTTTACGAGCTCGGGGATGGGATTTTTCTCGATAATGTCATCGTCGCCCCAAAGTTTGTAGGCCTCGATCATCATGCCGAATTGAGTTCCGTAATCTCCCAGGTGATTAATGGCTTCTACATTGTAGCCTAAGTGCTTGTAAATTCGCTTAATAGAATCGCCGATAATCGTCGTGCGAATATGACCGATGTGGAAAGGCTTAGCGATATTCGGCGAAGAATATTCGACGATGGCGGTCTTGCCCTTCCCCAAATCGGAAGATCCGAAGCGATCTCCCTCTTCCAACACAGCCTTTAATACATTTTCAGCGAGGGCGGTGGTGTCGATAAAAAAGTTAAGATAGGGCCCGGCCACGGCGATTTCGCGAATGCCTTCCACGTCGCTTAATTTATCTTTAAGTTCCTGAGCGATAACCGCAGGGTTTTTCCGCATGGTCTTTGCCAACATAAAGGTAGGAAAGGCGTAATCGCCCATTTTCCTATCCGGCGGCGTTTCAATTTTATAAAGTAACTCTTTGGCGTCTAATCCGGTTTCCCGGGCGAGACCCTCTGCGATCTGTTCTTTAAAATTTATCATCGTAACTCCTATCTTAAATATGCAATGGTCACGCCGCTGCCTCCGTCTCCGGGCTCGGCGTCTTCGTATTTTTTTATCGAGGCGTGGGTTCGCAAATATTCCTTTACTTTTTTCCGGAGCATGCCCGTTCCCTTGCCGTGAATAATGCGGATATGATCGAGGGAAGCCAGGTAAGCGTCGTCGATCGCCTTTTCTAGAATGGGCTCCGCCTCTTCAAATGTCTTACCTCGAATATCAAATTCTACTTTAGCATTTTTTGATTTTTTCTGCGACACTTTTCCCGTATTGGCCTTTTGGCGATGGTTGTCCTGAACTTGTCGCATTACCAACGTATTGGCGGGGAGCGTCATTTTCATCAGTCCCGCTTGAACGAGGACATTATTCTTCCCGTCGGGTTTTTCAAGGACAATCGCTTCCACCCCTAAGCTTTCGGCATAGACCGTGTCGCCAGGCTTCAGCTTCTTTGCGGGATTCTTCGCCTTTTTCACTACGAGCCCGCGATCTCCTTTTCGGAATTTTTTATTGCCTTCCCTCAAGACATCTTGCGCTTCCTGAAGGGTCTTTGCTTCGTCGCTTTCCAGATGTTGTTTCAATTCCTTGATTTCAGAGACGGCGAGATCCGCGTCATCTTTCGCCGATTTCAACACACGACGGGCTTCGTCCCGGGCTTTTTCCAATATGCGGTCCCGCTCTTTTTCCACAACTTCTGCTTTTCGCTTAGCCTGTTGCATTTCCCTTTGATACTCGCCCTTTAATTGTACAAGTTCCGCTTCCCGCTTTTCAAGACGGCTTCTCTCCGCCTCGAGGGTTTTCAATACATCTTCAAAGGCAATGTCTTTTCGCTCCAAGAAGCCCTCGGCGCCGCTTAAAATTTCCTGAGGTAACCCGAGGCGGGAGGAGATTTCAAATGCATTACTCTTCCCCGGTACACCGACGTGAAGTTTATAAGTAGGCGTCAGAGTTTCAATATCGAATTCCATGGAGGCGTTTTGCACGCCGTCTCGAGTCAAGGCGTAGAGCTTAAGTTGGGTGTAATGAGTCGTCGCCATAAAGGTAATGCCCGTGGCGATGCAGTGCTCGATAATGCTCAAGGCAAGGGCGGCTCCTTCCGTGGGGTCGGTGCCGGCGCCGAGCTCGTCGAAGATGACCAGACTGTTTTCTCCGGCACGCTCCAAGATGTCGATGATGTTCATCATATGGCCACTAAAGGTGGAGAGAGATTGCTCAATGCTCTGTTCATCGCCAATATCTGCGTAAACGCCGTCGTAAATTCCGATGACCGTTCCCTTGTCCGCCGGAATATGGAGGCCGTATTGGGTCATTAAGACCATAAGGCCCATGGTCTTCAAACTGACGGTTTTACCGCCGGTATTGGGACCTGTAATAATAAGGCCGCCTTCTTCGCCGCCGAGCTCCAAACTTAAGGGAACAACTTTATCCGCAGGGATTAAAGGATGGCGGGCGTTAAGAAGTTTCGTCGTCTTATTTTTAGAAAGTTTAGGAGAGATTGCATTTTGATCCGACGCCAATTTCGCCTTGGCGAAGATAAAGTCTAAATCGGCAAAAAGCACTTCATTAGAAGCAAAGGCCTCCGCATCTTCCCCGATGATGGCGGAAAGTTCTTCTAAAATTCGCTGGATCTCTTCCCTTTCCTTGAGCTCCAATTCTCGAATGTCGTTGTTGATCTCTACCACCGCCATAGGCTCGATATAGACGGTTTGGCCCGAAGCACTCATATCGTGAACGAGACCTTTTACTTTACTTCTCGCATCGTGACGCACGGGCACGACATAGCGGCCCTGGCGCATGGTAACGAGGGAATCTTGAAGAGATTCCTGAAGATCCGCCGAATTCAAAATACCCTGAAGTTTATCCCGCACTTGATCTTTTTTCCGAGCAAGGGACCTGCGAATCCGCAAAAGTTCCGGCGTGGCATCGTCGTAAATGCTCTCTTCATTTTCAATTGTAGATTCGATCTTTTCTCTAAGATCCCCTCTCGTCCAAAGTGCGGAAACCATGGCGCGAATGAGTGGATAGGGTTCTTCTATTGTGTCGTCGGTTTCTGCAAGATAACGCTGCATCCTGGAGACGCCGCGAAGGGAATCGCCGATTTCGAGAACTTCGGCAATACTGAGCGTTCCCCCTCGAGATGCGTAGTGGGCGCTTTTCGCTACAGGTCGCGCGCCGCCTAAGGGCGGGGCGGAACGGGTGACGAGAAGTTGGAAAGCCTCTTCCGTTTCCTGCTGCATTCTTAGAATTCTTTCTCTATTCGAGGTAAACTCCATAGCATCTACCCGTTCTTTTCCGATGCTCGAAACGGTAAGTTCTTTTAATCGGTCGATAATGTCGTAAAATTCAAGAATCGCTTCAATTTTATGCGCCATATCTCCTCCTCTTTTATCCTAAAATGCCGCGCATCCAATGGCCTCTCGTAAATTCATTTACGATCGGCTCTTTTATTTTTTCGCCGTCAATAACACGGCGGGCTTCTTTAATGATATCGGTAATATCCTCCCCAAGCCGACTGCGAATCTTTAGCGCCGTAGGTTTTAAAGCCATAAGCTGACCAGCCTTATCGCCGAGATAAATGGGAAGACTGTTATAAATTTCGGTCATATCCCCGACTCGCCGAAAGGGAAAGGCGACATTTTTCTCATCTCGCAAGTAGAAGCCTCGCCTTAAATTGCAAGACGGGCAATCTCTATCGCTTCCGCATCCTTTAATTAAGCTCATGGGGCAGTGGCGCATGGTCATGGAGCGGGGGTAGCCGTAATAAAGCACTTCACCGCATGTTCCGAAACGTTGCGTCATTTTCTGCAATTGTTCACGCCTGCATTCAAAGGATGGCATGACGCTCCCCTTTTCAGCAAAATGACGGAAACTGTAGCTGTTGAAAATATTGATACCCTCGCCAAATACGATGTCTCCTTCAGCGCCCTCGATTTGACCGAGATTTTGCACCACAACACCGTCAAAGAAGTCTTTTATTTCCTCATAACCCTCGAAAGTCTCGTAAGGGAGACTCATGTAGACGGGAATGGATACCTTATCTAAGAACTCCATAGCCTCTTTTGAGGGAACGAAGTAAAGCTCGAGACGATCAATCAGATCGTAGGGCAGGTCATATAACATTTCCTCATCGGCAACTTCAACTGTAAGTATGGTCTTTTTACGATTTAATTTTTCAAAACGTTCGTAAAACTCGATGGGCTTAAGAGTCCTCTCTTCCCCGGCTTCATACTTCGAAAGAGCTTCACGCCTGAGAGCATTAACGAGAGAGATGGGAAGAAAGACATCTTCATCTACATCAAGTCTTAAGTCTTCCAGACGATAGGCGGAGGTGTCGAATTTGGAAAGATTGGTGGAAATCCGCTCCTCGTTCAGTTTCGCCGAGCGCGCCTTTTCCAAAATATCTTCGCCTACGGCTTCCGATTTGCGGGAACCTTCCAGGCGAAAGATCGGTCGTTCGCCGACATGGGCGATAAAAGTGCCCCGAAGGCCTTTCGTCCCCATTACATCTTCCGGCCCCACTTTTAAACTTGACTCTAAGGCGGAGGATGTGAGACGTATAATATCTGTCCCCTTATCGGGGGTTAGGGAAATAGTTCCGTTATAGGTTTCCCTCTCCGCTTTTCCTTTAACCGTCCATTCCAACAGATCGCCGGCATCGGGTACGGTATTCCATCGAATCTTTCCCTTTTCGTCGACCTTTCCGATAACGAGCCCTCTGTGATTAGGCCGCTTCGTGCTCACAAAATCATGGCCGAAGGCGCCGAAGCCTAAGCCCTTCGTATAGGAGCGGTTAAACATCTGGGCCATTTCGTCTTGATCGTATGCCTTCCCATTGAGGGCCGAATCGTAATTCCGCGTCACGGCGGCTACATATTCAGGAGACTTCATGCGCCCTTCCAGCTTGAAGGAGTAGACGCCGGCATCTGCCAGCTCCTTGACGGAATCGATGGTTCGAAGATCCCGCGGGCTTAGCAAATAGCCTCTCTCGAGTAGATTATTTCCCTTTTCATCTTCGATACCGTAGCGCTTCCTGCAGGGCTGAGCACAGCATCCTCTGTTACCGCTTCTGCCGCCGATATAAGAACTCATTTCGCACTGGCCGCTAATGGAGACACAAAGAGCACCGTGGCAAAAGGCCTCGATTTCCATGTCTGTGTTTTCGTAAATCCTCCGGATTTCGTCAGGGGTAATTTCACGGCCCACGACGACGCGGCCGAATCCCATATTCTCGATATAGCGTGCGCCTTCCAAATCCATAATACTCATCTGTGTCGATCCGTGGCGCTCGAAATCCGGAAGATAGCGCGCAAGTAAATCGGCGACGCCGATATCCTGGAGGATTACCCCGTCGATGCCCGTTCGGTAAAGATCGGCGGCATATTCTACAGCCCGCTGACATTCTTCATCGGAGAGCAGGATATTTAAAGTGACGTAAACTTTTTTACCCCTAACATGGGCATAGGAGACAGCACGGGCCATCTCCTCCAAAGTAAAATTCTGTGCACTTGCCCTGGCGGAAAATTCCTTTCCGCCTAAATACACCGCGTCGGCTCCATTTTCAATGGCGGCGTAAAAAGACGCCATATTGCCTGCCGGCGCTAAAAGTTCAACACTATTTCTCTTCATGATCACCGCGGAGCACATAGATCTCCTTGTTCAAATCGATTAAACGCATTTGAGATTCATAATTTTTATCTCCCAACTCTTGGATCGTCATGTCTTTTGATTTGATCTCCTCTTCGAATGTTTCGCTCTTGCGCTTCAGTTCATTCAGTTCTTTTTGAAGGGATTTTTCGTCCTCTTCTTTTTCTTTGAGTTCGGACTTTAAGCTGTCGTAACGCTTATTAAACCCTTCGATACGCTCGTCTTTTTCGGCAATCTCTTTTTTAAGAGTTTCAATTTCCAAGAGCTTTTCTTTCATCGCTTCCGTATCGCCTGCCAGAGCGCTAGCCTCTTTATCGGAGCGTTCCAACTTGTGCATGTCGTCTAAAGCATTTAACAAGCTCAAAAGATATAACTGTACGTCATTTAGGCGATAATTATTATTTTCAACATCTTTGATTCGGCTGTTGGCCTCATCGGCTAAACTTCTCACATAATCCGCATCGTCTTCGCCGACGACTTGAAAGGTCATGCCGGCAATTTCAACTTGTACACGCTTAGATCCCATTTTGCACCTCTTATTTCGATCGCAATTTTGCTTGGAATTTCGTTTCAATGCCTTCGATTAAATCGTCGACTGTGGATACAATTTCTTTTTCCTTTAACGTGCGTTCTTTGTGGCGGAAAGCCAGTTTAAGGGCGATACTCTTCTTGCCCTCTTCGATGCCCTTGCCGAAGTAGACGTCAAAGACCTCTACACTTTCCAAAAATTCCCCGCCATTTGCTTCCACATAATCCAGTAAATCTTGAGCAGGAAGTTTTTTATCGACGACAAAAGCTAAATCCCGTTCCATGGAGGGGAATCTGGCGATGGGCTTATAGGTTACATTATCCTTCGCATAGTCTACGATTTTAGAGAAATCGAGCTCGGCAAGATAAACTTCTTGCTTCAAGCCCAAATCATCTTGGGCCTTCGGATGAACACAACCGAAGATGCCGATGAGATCGTCGTGAATATAAACTTCCGCTTGGCGACCCTTGTGGAACAAGGGGAAATCTTGAACCTGAACAAAGCGTAGGCCGTCGATTCCCAGTCGGGTAAGCACGGTTTCCACGGTCTTCTTCAGGTAATAGAAATCCTCTTCCCCGTAAAAGCCGATGGCGAGCTTCATAAATTCCTTGGGAAGACCTTCCTCGTCGGTGTCTACGGCAAAGACATTGCCGAATTCAAAACCACATGCTGACGGATTTTTGTAGCTCATATTCTTTACGAAAATATCCAACATATTGGGAAGAAGCGTCGTCCGCATAATCGAGTATTCTTCGCCGAGAGGATTGGAAATCTTCACGGCTTGGCGCAGGGGATCCCCTTCAGGGAGTCGAATACGGTCGAATGCCGAGGGACCCATAAAGGAATAGGTCATAAATTCATTAAAGCCCGCAGCCAATAATACATCCTGCGCCTTCTTTTCGATTTGGCGATACAAACTCTTACCCCCGCGAGTGAGCGTCCCTTTTAAGGGAAGAGGCTCAATATTACCGAAGCCGTAAATACGGCCCACTTCTTCCGCTAAATCTTCCCAAATATGGAGATCACCTCGAACCGTAGGAATAGTGGCATGAAGAGTATCCCCGTCGAGTGCCGTTTCGATTAAAAGAGATTCTAAAATACGCACCATCTCTTCCCCGGAAATGGAGGTTCCGAGAAGGCCGTTGATGCGATCCACACTTGCATCCACTGTCCAGGGTTTCAATTCTTCCGGATAGTGATCCAAAGAACCCTTCGCTACTTTTGCAGCACCGATTTCAACGGCCAGTTCGCAGACACGATCTACCGCCATCTTTGCAGTGTTGGGGTCGAGTCCCTTTTCGAAACGGGTGGATGCTTCAGAGCGTAAACCTAAACGCTTGGAGGTCTTGCGGATATGACCGGCTTCAAAATTAGCGCCTTCCAAGATGACGGTGTGGGTGCCTTCGGAAACACCGGAGATCGCACCGCCCATAACGCCGGCGAGGCCTATAATACCGCTTTCGTCACAGATGACGATGTCATCGGATGTTAAGCTGCGCTCCACTTCATCCAATGTGGTCATGGTTTCCCCGTCCTTTGCAAGACGCACGTGAATTTCAGATCCCTTAAGAGAGTCCATGTCGTATGCGTGAAGGGGTTGGCCGTATTCCAGCATAACGTAGTTCGTTAAGTCGACAATATTATTAATGGGGCGCACACCTGATGCCATTAAATCATTTTGAAGCCATTGAGGAGAGGGGGCCACTTTTACATCGGTTAACATGCGAAGGTAAAAGCGGGGAGCAAATTCCGTTTCCACATGGAGGCCGTTAAACTTCTCTTCCATAGAAGCGTCGCTCGTCTCTTCCACTACAGGATCTTTCATGGAAAGTTCGCTGCCTGTTGACGCCGCCGTTTCCACAGCCATGCCGCGAATGCTCAAGCAATCCGGGCGATTGGGCGTAATCTCAAGCTCGATCACTTCTTTGTCCAGCTCCAAGAGCTCTAAGTAGTCGGTTCCGGGTTCAACGTCCGATTCTAAAATGTGGATGCCGTCTTTGGCGGATTTCGGAATGACCGATCCGTCCATGCCAACTTCTTCTAAAGAGCACATCATGCCGAGACTGGGAAGACCGCGCATTTCCGTGTCGTGAATTTCCATGCCGCCGGCAAGTTTCGCACCGTCTAGTGCAACAGGTACTAGGGCGCCTTCAAAGACATTTTTTGCGGCGGTTAAAATTTGCTTCACTTCGCTTCCGATATCTACTTGGCAGACCACGAGCTTGTCGGCATTGGGATGAGGTTTAATTTCTAAAATTTTTCCCACGACGATGCCGCTTAAATCTTTGCTGCGCAATAGGATGGATTCTACGTGATTGCCCGTCGCCGTAATTTCGTCGGCTATGGCGCGCGTATCACCATTAAGTGTTACATATTTTTCCAGCCATGATTTAGGTAATAACATAATTCCTCCTAGAATTGAGATAAGAAGCGGTCGTCGTTTTCAAACATAAGGCGAATATTGTCGATGCCGTATTTGACCATGGCGATGCGATCAATCCCCATGCCGAAGGCAAAGCCGCTGTAGACATCGGGATCGATTCCGCAGTTTCTTAAAACATTGGGATGTACGACGCCTGCGCCTAAAAGTTCCATGCTCCAACCCGTTTCGTGGCAAGCGGGGCAACCTTCACCGTGACAAACCAGACAGGTTACGTCGACTTCGGTAGAAGGTTCTGTAAAGGGGAAGTTATGGGGACGGTAGCGAATCTGCATATCGTCACCGAACATTTCTTTTACGAACACATTCAACGTGTCGATTAAATTGGCAAGACTTACGCCCTTATCCACTACGAGCCCTTCAAATTGATGGAACATGGGCGAGTGAGTGTCGTCAACATCGTCAAAACGGAACACACGACCGGAGCTTACGATGCGAAGCGGCGCGCCGTATTCTTTCATGGCGCGGATCTGCATAGGCGATGTGTGGGTTCTTAAAAGGGTATTGTCGTCGATGTAAAAAGTATCGCTCTTGTCGCGAGACGGGTGATTTTTCGGCGAGTTGAGCGCGTCGAAGTTATTGGCGACGCTTTCAATTTCAGGCCCGTCGACGACGGTAAAGCCCATTTCCACAAAGAGATCTTCCAGCTCTTCCTTCGTCTTTAAAAGCGGATGGCGATGGCCGACCCGTAGCTTCGCAGGATTAAGGGTAACGTCTAAATACTCCTCTTCCATGCGTACATCATAGGCCGCTTCTTTTATCTCAGTTTTTTTCTTATCTAACTCTAATTGAACTTCTTCACGTACCTCATTGGCATAGGAACCCATTACCGGACGCTCCTCTTTCGGTAAACCGCCCAAGCCCTTTAGGATTTGGGTAAGCTCACCTTTTTTGCCGAAGTATTGAAGGCGAATTTTTTCCAATTCTTCGATTGTCTTTGCATTTTCGATAGCAGCAAGTGCGTTCGATTCAAGTTGTTGAAGCTGCTCTTTCATAAGTACCCCCTTCGGATAGTGCTATTATCTAATGGTTCATTATATCATAGATTTTTTTATGATCCTATTGCTCTCGGTAATAATACGGATAAGTTGATATAAAGTTTAGCTTGCCTTCATAAAACCTCTATGTTATACTTAACAAGTAATGAGTTGTGGCGACATAGCCAAGTGGTAAGGCGCGGGTCTGCAACACCCTTATCCCCGGTTCAAGTCCGGGTGTCGCCTCCAAAACCGTCGATTATTCGGCGGTTTTTTTGTGTCCTTTTTTACTTTTTCTCGACGCGAATCCTTAAACTCCGTCGTTTCCATAAAAATAACACCTGCCGAAACAGGTGCGCAAGCAAAAAATATGTCCAGGTTAAAAGCTATTTGTCCTTCACCTTCATTCCGACGAGCATGCCCAACAATATGCCGATGGAGGTCCCGATGGCCGGGTTTTCACAGCCCAAGGCGATTCCCGCCGCCGTACCGAGGCACATGCCGACGGCCATGCCCTCGACCATATGATCCTCGGCTTTCTCTTCTTCACTTTTGTCCTCCGAATCTTGCATCTTCTTTGCTCTATGAATCGTATAAATAGCCAGTGTACCGATTAATATGAGCGGCAAAACGATTCTGATGATTTTCATGGAGCGGCCTCCTCGCCACAAATTTGGATAAGAAAAAAGCCCGGGAAAAACCGAGCTTTGGAGCGGAAGACGAGATTCGAACTCGCGACCCTCGCCTTGGCAAGGCGATGCTCTACCACTGAGCCACTTCCGCACTGGTGCCCGGAGCCGGAATCGAACCAGCGACACGCAGATTTTCAGTCTGCTGCTCTACCGACTGAGCTATCCGGGCAAGGTTGTTTAACAACCTTTGTCTATATTACAGAAATTTAACGGAACTGTCAAGTCCTAATTAAAAATCTGTAGAGCTTATGCTTTATCGGCCGATAACATGCTTTCCAGTTCCTCTTCACTGAAGTCGTAGCGGCGATTGCAGAAATGGCACACAGCTTCTGCTCCGTGATCTTCTTCCATCATTTCCCGAATATCGCTGTCGGGCAAAGCGGCAATGGAATCGGCCACCTTTTCTTTGGAACATTCACAGACGAAAGCCACAGGTGCTTCGCTTAAGATCTTAAGATCTAAATTAGGCAATACGGCGTGCATCAAACCCTCTGCATCGAGACCTTCTTCCAAAAGCTCCGTTACGGATTTTACTTCCTTAAGCATGGTCTCAAGCTCCGTAATCTCTTCATTCGTAGCACCGGGCATAATTTCCACGATAAAGCCACCGGCTTTTTTTACACTTAAATCCGTATCCACGGAAACGCCGAGACCTACTGCCGAGGGAACCTGCTCCGATTGGAATAAATAAGCCGCCACATCATCGCCGATTTCTCCTGTCGCAAGAGCCACTTTGCCTGTGTAAGGTTGACGCATGCCGAGATCCATTGTAACTGTTAAAGTTCCCGGAAGACCGACAATACCGCTGACATCCAGCTTGCCGTCAGTTTCTCTAGTGGGGAGATCCGCCATGGGGTGATCCACATAGCCTTTGACGTGGCCGTCGTTTTTACCTGTCACCACAATGCGACCGAGAGGTCCTCCCCCGTCGATGATCATTGTAAGGGAATCGTCATCGTTTTTTAATTTATTGCGCAGTAAAATGCCGGCGATCAAACTGCGACCTAAAGCCGCCGTTGCCGTCGCCGATGTCTGGTGAGTAATACGCGCCGTCTCTACAAGATTCGTCGCCGTTACCACACTTACCTTGATTGTTCCCGTTTCATTAATTGCACGAATACAAATATCTTTCACATAAACTCCTTTTTAAACATTCTCTACCAAGTAACAAATACGCTCTGTTTCATCATTGGCTTTTCTATCCGTATAGCCGTCGTAGGCTTCTATGAGATTAAGACCTGCTTCCTTCAAAAGAAATTCTACATCTGCTCGGCTAAAGGCCCGCTCTTCGTGAATCTCCCGGTAGCGATCGTATCTTCCGTCTTTATTTCGAATAAACATGGTAATACAATATTCGTTCACGGGCGGATCGTAGTGATTTTCCCAGATCAGAGTAAAATCATCTTCCTCTCGCATTTCCGTAAAGTCGCCGTAATCTAAAAAGCGAGCATGGGTGTTCATATCAAAAATAAAGCGTCCTCCATCTTTTAAATGCTCCTTTACATTTAAAAAACAGTGAAGGAGGTCCTCTTCACTTTCTAAATAATTCATACCGTCGCAGAGGCAAAGGATGCAGTCGTAATTTCTATTTAATTCGAAAGTTCTAAGATCCATTTGAAAAAGAGAGACCCCTACCCCCCTTAAACGCTCCTCTGCCAAAGCAAGCATATCGCCGGAATAATCAAATCCCGTAACCTTTCCGATCTTGGCGAGCTTTTCCGTGAGCCTTCCGGTGCCCATGGCCATTTCGAGGATTTCAAGTTTCTTTTTTTCAGGTACAAGAGATTCCAGCCATTGAAAAACTCGGTCATAGTCGTAATTGTCCATCACCGAGTCATAGATCTGACTGAACGTCGTGTAGCTATTCATTTAAACGCTTCTCCAGTTCCACGAGCACATCCGCGGCACTTCCCTTAAACAGAACATCCGCCTGGTGATCGTAGGGGGTGGAACCTTGGTTCACAATAATCAAATGCTCGGCAAGTCGGGGTAAATACGCCACAGGCATAACCTGGAGGGAACTTCCCACGACGAGGATCAGATCCGCCTTTTCCGCAGCTTTTATTGCAGCATCAAAAGCAGGCGGCATGGCGTCGCCGAATAAAACCACATTGGTGCGCATATCGTGTCCGCACTCCGGGCACTTCGGCGGAATATTTCCCGCCTCTACCTGCTTGTCGAATTCGGCAAAGTCTGTTCGATAATTACAATACCCACATCGGGCAGTGGACGCATCGCCGTGGACTTGCAGCACATTCTTCGCGCCGCCCTGCTGATGGAGATCGTCGATATTTTGCGTAACAATTTCGTGTAAAAATCCCTCTTCCTGCATAGCCGCCAGTGCCCGGTGACCGGGATTCGGCTCTTTCCCCTCGAGATCTTTTAAAATCGTGTAACCTTCGCTGTAAAACCGCTTGGGATCCGATTCCATAACTCCGATGGAGAGGGCATCCTCCGGGATAAAGTTCGTATAATAGCCTCGATTGCTTCGAAAATCGGGTATACCCGATTCTGTGGAAATGCCGGCGCCTGTGAGACAAATAGCGTACTTCGCTTCTTTAAAAAGTTTCACCGCTTTATCAAAATCGTCCATAACTACCTCCTATGCGAAAGTCTTGATCACATAAACGAGCACGAGACCTGCCACGGGTATCCATTCCTTCCCGCGAACCACCGGCCCCTTCTTGGGCAAAGGCCGCTTAAAAGATTGACGCAAAATAATAAAAATCCCGAGAGCGCTTCCTACGAGAAGCAGAAGGGTCATGACATTTTTCACACCGCCCATTCCCCTAACCAAGGTGAGATCACCGAAAGTCTTCATCCAAGATTCGCTGAAGGAGCGAACAAATAAAATGGAACAGAAATTATAGAGGAAGTGTGAGAAAACCGATGCCTTCAACCCGCCGTAAAGATAGATATACCCTAAAACCAGACCGAATAAAAAAGGCGCCATACTGTTTTGCCACTGAAAGTGGAAAAGAGCAAATAGAACCGCCGAAAAGAAGACGCTTCCCATAGGACTCCTCTTCGCAAACTGCTCACAGATAACGGAGCGGAAAAAGAGCTCCTCAAAAAACGCAGGGATAATGGCCAAGGTAATAAGCTGCTTTACGAGAGATCCGTTGGATTTTAAAATATCCAAGTTCTGATTCTCAAGAGGAAACAATTGATTGAGCCCTTCTAGAAAAAGTCCGTTGATCACGAGAATAATCGGAAAAAGAGCCAAGGTTAAGATAGCCGCCTCTTTTAAAGTCATTGCCTCGCGCTCTTTTATACGTTGCCGTTTGCGCCAATAAATCGCAGGCAAACCGATGGCGACAAGCTCTGTGAGCACCACTCCCCAGAGAGGGTCCCTCGCGGAAAACAGGGGACCCAGTGTCAAGAATAAAATCGCCGCACCCAATACTCCGTAGAGTAATACTAAATAATTAGTCCTCTTCGTAGGTGTAGATGTAGGGTTTGTTTCTGTAATAGGGACCATAATTTAATCCATATCCTACGATAAACACATCGTCGATCGTAAAGCCCGTAAAATCTGCGGCGTAATCCACTTCACGTCTCGAAGGTTTGTCGAGCATCACCGCCGTTTTCACAGAGGCAGGTTCCAGATTGCGAATGGAATTTACAACCGTCTCCAGGGTGTGGCCTGTGTCGATAATATCATCGACGATCAGCACGTCCCTTCCCTTAACATCTGCGCGTAAGTCGCTGAAAAGTTTGACCTCTCCGGATGAAGAGAATTCATCTTCATAGCTGGATGTGGTCATAAAATCCACTTCCATCTTACTTTCCATGGCACGCACAAGGTCCGAGCAAAAGACAAAGCATCCACGGAGCAGACCGATGACGAGAATTTCTTTTCCCTCATAGTAATCATCGATGGTCTTCGCCATTTCGGCGACACGATCTCTGATGTCATCCTCCGAGTATAAAATACGTTCTTTTCCTTTCATAGTGTCCTCCTTTAGCTGTTAACTCATTATAACAGAATAATGCGCTCGATTCTCAGATGAGTGGTATAATTCTTATAGGTGATAATATGAATAGAGTACCCATTCATACATTGGCTTCGGACAAGCTTTATCTCTTGGCATCTATTAAGCACCACGGCGGCAAAATGACCCGCCGCGCCCTGCAAGATGCCATCCTTTCCGAAGGACGAATGAATTATTTTTTTCTGTGCCAATATATCTTGGAACTTATAGAAGCTGATTTTCTCGAAGAACAGGATGATACACTGATACTTACCCGGGAGGGTGAAGAAGCTTTCGCCATGTTTTCCGATCAATTAAATGACGACGATGTTAAGGTATTGCACACTGAAAGCCTCGATTACCGAATTGTTCAGGAGGGCGACCATACCACCTATGAAAAACAAATCGACGGCGAGATGGTTTTCTCGCTGTCGATCCTAAATTCCATGGCGGGTTCCACTGAAGAAAAACGCAAAGAAGAGATTATTGAAAACTTAATAGAGAGCATAAAAAAGGCGGGCATCTAGTGCCCGCTTCTTTTAATGATTACCATTGGCGATCATAGTTTGCTTTGTTACCGGATTCGCCGCCTAATTGATTGGCGATGCTCTTTTGTTTCTTTTCTTCGAAATCTTTGCGAGTTAATACATCAACAACTTCGACATTTAATTCAACAAGGTTTAAACCGGTCATAAGTTTTAATTGTTGGGAAGCATATTGTTTTAATTCGTCGAAAATGCGGGGAGCGGATTGACCGAACTCAAGAAGCATTTTTACGTCGAGTACAACGTCTTTATCGTTAATAGTAGCGTCTACGCCTTTGGTGGAATCAGAACCACCGAAGCTTTCGGTAATGCCGGAGATTAAGCCGCCTTTAAGGTCGAGCACACCTTTAATTTCTCTTGCTGCAAGAGAGACGATCTTTTCAACAACGGAATCGTTGAATACTAAAGAATCGCGGTGATCTTCTTCTACTGCTTCTTCTCCCGGAACTTCCGGTACATTTTTTAATTCTTCCTTAACGTCTTTTTTGTTGTCAAAATTGTTAGCCATAATAAACGTCCTTTCTTAACCTATATTTTTCAAAAACTTCATTACAACTGGATTGCGATCAAAGAAACCGCCGACGACAAAACCGATGCCGATTAAAATAGCGAGCAATAAGGTTTTGAAAAATCCAATGGTAATAAACAATATACCCACAATCAACCCGACCACCATACCGATGGTAGTTTTTTTGTAGCGATTTAAATAGCGTCTCGCATCTCCCGTCATAGGTCTATTTGCTACAGGGCTTCCATTACGTCCGTCGATTAAATTGCCCGACGGTGCGATATCGTAATCGCCGATATAGTTGAATTGGTTTTCAGAATTTTGTGTAAATAATCTCATCTCATCACCCCGTGACCTTCTCTGTTTCAGGTTCATCAGGATCTGTAAATGTTACTTCCACATCGCCTACGGGAAATCCGACATAGGTCTCAAGATCTTGGCGCACCCGCGATTGAATCTTTTCAGCGAGGGCTTGGAGGTCTTCCTGACCTCTCACCATGCAAGCGACCTTTGAGCGGATCGTCGGATTCTTACCGCCGTGAATGCTTACCTCCACATCAGGTCTTGATACCTGATGGAAGCTGCGCACCGAATAGTCAACAACCGACTCCACAGAAGACTCCGTTAAATAGACTTCTCCGTCGGCATTTTTCATTCGAATGCTGCGCTCTCTCGTCTTCGCAATCAATGCGCGAAGGAAGAGGAACAAAGCGTATGCGGCTGTAATCGATGCCAAGACGGCTAAAACATAAAAGCCCCACTCTTGGTTAAGCGCCGAGAGCAAACTTTGTTGTGCCGAGTCTATACCGATTAAATTACCGTAGATCGAAAAGAAGCAGATACAGGCAAAGATGAGAATGATTATGGCCACTATAATATCAAGCGCCTTTTTTCCTTTTCTCATGTTTAGCCTCCCACATATACAACAATATGCAACGCTACTTTTGGTTTACATTTTAACTTTACCCATTGTTACATAAAGTATGCAGAAAACAGAAAGATTTATAAAAGACGCTCTATTTATTTAATCGTCGATTTGTGATTTTACAAAGGCCATGCGCTCCTCTAAGTTCGACAGATTGTTTTGGTGGTTTTCAAGTTTTTCTCTTTCTTTTTCAACCACTTCCGGTTTCGCCTTATTGACGAAGTTTTCGTTGCTGAGCTTTTTGTCGGCTCTTTCGATTTCAGACTTCGTCTTTTCGATATCTCGGGCCAAACGTTCCGCCTCTTTTGCATAGTCCACGAGATCCTTCATTGGAAGGAACAATTCCGCCTTTTCTGTTACCACAGAGATAACATCGTCGGATACATCTTTACGATTGTCGATTAATTCAATTTCCGTAATATTGGCGAGGTTGACGAAGTGGCCTTCCATTTCTTTATAGAGATCTCCCCGTCTCGCTTCTTCCGTCAAGACATAGAGCTTGCTCTTGCGATGGGGCTCGATATCCATTTCCGCCTTGGCATTGCGAATGCCGCGAATAGCTTCTCTTACAACGCCGATGTTCTCTACATCGTCATCATAATTATAGACACCTGATTCGGGCCATGCGGCACCGATCAGTTCCCCTTCGGTTCCCGGAAGGAAGGAATAAATCTCTTCCGTAATAAAGGGCATAAAGGGATGGAGCATGGTTAGGATCTTTTCGAGAACATCGAGAAGAACCGCATAGACCACTTCCCTGTCGTCGATATCATCGCCGTAGAGGCGCGGTTTTACCATTTCGATATACCAGTCGCAGTATTCATCCCAAATAAAATCGTGAACCGCTTCGGCGGCAAGACCGATATCGTATTTTGCGATCTTCGCCTCTACATCGGCGATGGTCTCATCGAGGCGAGTTAAGATCCAGCGGTCTTCACCGCGAAGTTTATCCTTCTCTACCTTGGAATCTTTGAAGTCCTCGGGAAGATTCATAAGCACGAAGCGGGAAGCATTCCAGAGCTTGTTGCAGAAATTGCGGTTGTTTTCCACACGCTTGTAGCTGAAGCGCATATCGTTACCCGGCGTAGTGCCCGTAATAAGGGTAAAGCGCAAAGCGTCGGCTCCGTACTCGGCGATGACATCCAAGGGATCGATGCCGTTTCCTAAACTTTTGCTCATTTTGCGGCCCTGTTCGTCGCGGACAAGACCTGTCAGATAGACATCTTTAAAGGGAAGCTCGTCTGTAAGCTCGAGAGCGGAAAAAACCATGCGAATGACCCAGAAGAAAATAATATCGTAGCCTGTTACGAGGGCATCGGTGGGATAGTAGTACTTCAGATCTTCCGTTTCTTCCGGCCAACCCATAGTGGAGAAAGCCCAAAGAGCGGAGCTGAACCATGTATCCAGTGTATCCTCGTCTTGGCGAACGTTTTGGCTGTGGCAGGAAGTGCATTCACTGACTTCTTCTCTCGATACCATAACCTCGCCGCAATCGTCGCAGTAGTAGACGGGCAGACGATGCCCCCACCAAAGTTGTCTGGAGATGCACCAGTCGCGAATGTTTTCGAGCCAGTGTGTGTAGATCTTACCGAAGCGATCAGGCACAAAGCGGAGATCGCCTTTTTCGTAAGCTTCAAGAGCGGGTTTCGCCAGCTTTTCCATAGCGACGAACCATTGATTGCTGAGCATGGGCTCGATCACGGTCTTGCAGCGCTCGCAGTGGCCGACAGCGTGGTGATGATCTTCGATTTTTACGAGATAACCTTCAGCGTCCATATCGGCGACAATGGCTTTACGGGCCTCGGAGCGCTCCATGCCCGCATATTTTCCGGCATTTTCATTCAAGTGCGCCGTCTCATCCATAATAAGGAACTGACCTAAATCGTGACGCTCCCCGACACCGAAGTCGTTGGGATCGTGAGACGGAGTGATCTTAACGGCGCCGGTGCCGAATTCGGAATCTACATAATCATCGGCGACGATGGGAATCGTGCGATCGAATAATGGCAGGTGGACGTGTTTGCCGACGAGATCCTTATAACGATCATCTTCCGGATTGACGGCCACCGCCAAGTCTCCGGGAATAGTTTCGGGGCGGGTGGTGGAGATTAAAATCTCTCCCTCTTCCCCTTCAATGGGATAGCGGAACGTCCACATCTTGCCGTCTTCCTCTTCGTGTTCCACTTCCGCATCGGAAAGAGCGGTTTTATCATGGGGACACCAGTTGATGATGCGATTACCTCTATAGATTAAATCTTTTTCATAGAGGCGGAAAAAGAACTCCTCTACGGCCTGTGAAAGCCCTTCGTCCAATGTAAAGCGCTCTCTCGACCAGTCGCAGGATACGCCGAGCTTTTTCAATTGGTTTTTAATATTACCGCCGTATTCATCAGTCCACGCCCAAGCTTCTTCCAGGAATTTTTCCCGTCCTAAGCTTTCCTTCGTCTTTCCCTGTTCACGAAGGCGTTCCACAACCTTTACTTCCGTGGAGATCGACGCGTGGTCGGTGCCCGGAACCCAAAGGGCGCTGTAACCTTTAAGGCGTTTAAAGCGAATTAAAATATCCTGCAGCGTATTGTTCATGGCGTGGCCCATGTGGAGATTACCCGTTACATTTGGCGGCGGCATGACGATGGTGAAGGGCTTTTTACCTTCCGCCTGATCTTTTTCTCTGTCCGGTGTAAAGGCGCCGTGATCCATCCACGCCTTATAAATTCTCTCCTCAAAATCTTTCGGATCATATGTTTTTTGCATATCGTTCATAAATCCTCCTCATATAAAAAACCCCATCCTTAAAAGGACGGGGTTTCCGCGGTACCACCTTTGTTCCGCAAAATGCGGCGCTCAAACTCGATAACGGCGAGTACCGTTGCCTTCGCAAATGTCGTAAGGGCGACCTTCAGTCGTTTTCGCAATTGCTCACACCACACGCAATCTCTCTTGGGCGAAAATGAGACCTACTCCTCCCCTACCAAATAGTTATCTTCATTATAGAAACTTTCCGGACCTCCGTCAAGGAATGTTTAAAACTGCGCAAATCCTACCTTGCGATAGACTTTACGAAGCGTCCGTTGAGCCAAGCGAGACGCTTTTTCCGCGCCGGATCTACAAATCGATTCAAGCATTTCCTTGTCTTCTCGAATCTCTTTGTAACGTGCCTGCACGGGAGCGAGCCCTTCTACAACAGCTTCCGCTACAGCTTCCTTTAATTCGCCGTAGCCCGCTTGCGCAAACTCTCTTTCCGCCTCTTCGGGGGTAATGTGTTTAAAGGAGCAGTAAATGTCCAGGAGATTCTTTACCCCCGGCTGTTCATCGGTGTAATGAACTTCGCCGACGGAATCAGTGACGGCGCGCTTAATCTTTCTGCGAATCACATCGGGTTCATCCAAGATTAAAATATACGCATTTTCGTCCGCATCGGATTTACTCATTTTAGAGGTGGGATCTTGCAGACTCATAATCCGCGCGCCTACCTTCGGCGCCAAAATATCGGGCACGGTAAAGGTCGGCGAATAACGCGTGTTGAACCGCTCGGCAATGTCACGAGTAAGCTCGATATGTTGACGTTGGTCTTCCCCTACGGGAACAAAAGAGGTTTGGTAGAGCAAAATATCAGCCACCATGAGCACCGGGTAGTTTAAGAGGCCGGCGTAGACTTCTTTCTGTTTTTGGGATTTATCCTTAAATTGGGTCATGCGATTTAATTGGCCCACAGAGGTAATGGTGTTTAAAACCCATGCAAGCTCCGCATGTTCCGGCACTTGAGATTGAATGTAGAGAATACTCTCTTCGGGATCAATGCCGCAGGCGACGTAGAGGGCGATCAGATCCAGCGTGCGGCGGCGCAAATCCGCCGGCTTTTGAGGCACGGTAATGGCGTGCATATCGGCGACGCAATAGAGGCAGTTGTAATCTTTTTGCAGATCGGAAAAATTACTCAGGGCACCCAAATAATTGCCGATGGTTAAACTGCCGGATGGCTGAATCGCCGAAAATACTATCTTTTTATCCATAAAGTTCTCCTTATAATTAGGCTCTCTCTTTTTCTTTTTGGGCTTTACGCTCAAGAAGCGCTTGGAATTTTTCTTCGACTTCCCGGCGAATCTTATCAAGGTCCACGCGGGTAAAACGTCTGTCACGCATAACGAACTCGCCGTCGATCATAACGTGCTTTACATCTTCCGATTGAGCGGAATAGCAAAGGGCGCTGATTAGATTATTAATGGGCGTAAAACTCGGTGAGTTCAGATCGAAGCAAGCGATATCCGCCTTCTTTCCCTCCTCAATGGAGCCGATTTCATCTTCACGTCCGAGGGCGTAGGCGCCGTTAATGGTGGCCATACGAATCACATCTGCCGCCGAAACGGCTTCGGGATCCATGGTGACCGCCTTATTCACAATGCTCGCAATGTGTATTTCCTCGAGCATGTTTTGATTATTATTGGAGCTGTCGCCGTCGGTACCCAGGGCCACGCGGAAACCCTTATCTAAGAATGTTTGCACCGGCGTAAAGCCGCTTGCCAATTTTAAATTACTGGAGGGATTGTACACCGGGAAGAACTTCGATTCGTCCACCAGGCCCATCTCTTCTTCCGTCATGTGCACACAGTGGGCGGCGATAGTGTGTACCTGGCCGAGGCCGAGACCCATCATATAATCTACAGGCGTCTTGCCGTAATTTGCCACACTGTCTTCCACTTCCTTCTTCGTCTCCGAAGCGTGGAGATGCAAAAGCCCGTCCATTTCCTTTGCAAGGGAAATAATGTCTTTAATGTAATCGCCGCTACAGGTGTAGATGGCGTGAGGCGCCGGTGCCACACGAACTAAATCCTCACCCTTTCCGTGGCAGGAAGCGTAGAGCATGCGAGTCTCTTCAAGCTTTTCCTCGCCGCTTCCGTCAATATCCGTAAGGCCACGGGTTAACAGGCCCCGCATGCCGATTTCTACGGCGGCATCGGCGACACGATCCAGTTCATAATACATATCGCAGAAGGTTGTGGCGCCGGAGCGGATCCCCTCGGCCATAGAAAGAAGGCTCGCCCAGTAAATATCATCAGGTGTGAGATGCGCCTCCAAGGGCCAAATCGCTGTGGTAAGCCATGTGTTTAAATCCATGTCGTCGGCATAGTTTCTGAAATAGCTCATGCCGAGATGAGTGTGGGCGTTGACAAAACCCGGCACGAGGAGAAGATCGGATCCGTCGATTTCCTCCCCGCCTTTTAAACTTCCCCCTTCGGCAATGGCGACAATCTTATCGTCATTAATTTCAATATCCTTGTTTTCTTTTACGACACCCTCAATGACGTCGATATAACGCGTATTTTTGAAAATAATATGCATGTTCCACCTCTTTTTCTCTTATGGGTAGTATAACACATGGAAAAGTCTTCATGTTGCGGTAATCAGCCCTTTACATACTGAAATCTATCTTATATAATAATTAAGGTTCTAAATTATCGCGGCAAATAATAATTTAGGAGTGAAAGATAATGGCAAAAATGATGGGACCTAGATTTAAACAATCCAGAAGATTAGGTCTAAACGTATGTGGACACCCGAAAGCAATGAACAGAGCAGGTAGAGGTACCGCTCGTTCCGATAAGAAGTTAACCGAATACGGTAAACAACTATTGGAAAAACAAAGACTTAGAGCATATTACGGAGTCATGGAAAAACAATTTTTCCGCTATGTTACAGAAGCTCAAAAAGCCGAAGAAGAAACCGGTCCCGCACTGGTTAAGCGCTTAGAAGTCCGCTTAGATAATTTAACGTATCGTATGGGATTTGCATCCTCCATTCGTCAAGCAAGACAAATGGTAACCCACGGTCACATTCACGTGAACGGACAAAAAATCAACATCCCCTCCTACCGTGTAGAAGTCGGCGATGTTATTTCCTTAAGTGAACGTGGACGTAAGGTTGACATGTTCAAAGAAAACTTTGAAAACAACTTCGTCAACAGCTATCCCTATATCACGAAGGAAAAGAACAATAAGGCAACCTTAAGTTCCGAACCTGCTCGTGAAGATATTCCCGTTGAAATCGAAGATCAACTGATCGTCGAATTCTATTCCGGAAAATAATGAAATTGCGGATTTTCTCCGCAATTTTTTTATTACATTTTTTAAACAAAAACTCTAGGAAGCGAGGAAAATATGTTTCAGTTTGAATTTGGTACGGATCACTACCACCACATTCACTTTATCGGCATTGGCGGCATCAGCATGTCCGGCTTGGCGGCATTAATGCTCTCAAAAGGCTATAGCATTTCCGGCAGCGATCAAAAGACCTCCTCCATTACCGATCATCTTAAAGAGCTCGGCATTACCGTCTACGAAGGCCACGATCCTTCCCAAATAGAAGGCGCCGACCTTATCGTCTATACAGACGCCATCCAAATGGACAATCCCGAATACCGGGCGGCCGTGCAACAAAAAATCGATATCGTCGACCGAGCCACCTTTTTAGGTGCCGTGATGCGAAACTTTCACGTTTCCGTCGCCGTATCGGGAACCCATGGCAAGACGACCACCACATCCATGATCGCCACCGCCATTAAAGACGCCCCCTTCTCCCCTACGATAATGGTAGGAGGAAACCTGGGCGAAATCAGCGGCAATGTGCGCATCGGCACCGGCGACTTCTTCCTTACAGAAGCCTGCGAATATCGGGCCAATGTGTTGAAGTACTTCCCTTCCACGGCAATTATCCTAAACATCGACGAGGATCACTTGGATTTCTTCGATAATATCGAACACATCTTAGATACCTTCAGACAATACGCCGGCAACTTAGAAAAGGGCGACACCTTAATTTTAAACAAAGACGACGAGAGAGCCTACAGCATGCGCCATGCAACGAAGGCCGATATCGTCACCGTCAGTTTAAAAGACGATGCGGATTACATGGCGAAAAATCTCGACGTGGATCCCACCACCGGCCATATACGCTACGAACTCTTTGTTCGCGGAAAACAATGGGGAGAAGTGGCATTAAGCACCATGGGAATGCATAATGTCACCAATTCCCTCGCCGCCATCGCCGCCTGCGCGGAAAACGACATCGATATCGATAAAGCTGTCGAAGGCGTACAGAAATACCATGGCGTGGGAAGACGACTTGAATTTAAAGGCGCCGTCGACGATATTCGTGTCATCGACGATTACGCACACCACCCCACAGAAATCGCCTCCACACTCCACGCCCTAAAACCTACGGTGACCAATCGCCTGATCTGCATCTTCCAACCTCACACCTATACGCGCACGAAGCTGCTCTTAGACAGCTTCAGCCATAGCTTTAAGGAATCGGATATTACGATTATCGCCGATATCTATGCGGCGAGAGAAAAAGATTACGGCGACATTCACTCGAAAACATTAGTAGAAGCTGTGAAGGCCAATCACGATCAGGCCGTCTATATCGGCGAACAGGACGATATTTTAGATTATATAATGGAAAAATCCAGACCCGGAGACGTTATCCTTACCATGGGCGCCGGCGACATCTATCGCGTAGGCGAACGCTTCTTGGAAAATTACAAACCACAAAAATAAATCAACTGGAGAGCTCGGCAAAGGCCGGGCTCTATTTGCGTCATCTCACTGATACCCGGCTAAAAGCTCTCCAAGTAAAAAAAGGTTCTCTATCAACTCTTAAAGCTGATAGAGAACCTTTTTTGTTATCTGAATAGAGAAGCGAACCAGTCGATAAAGCGTCCGAAGCCGTTTTTAATGGACATCAAGAGACTTTGCCCTTCGTCACTGCCCAGGTAATCCTTCGCCTGATTGGCGGCGCCCTTCGCCTTGTCTGCGATGCCGTTCCAATCGATATCAGTTTTTCTTAAACGATCGAAGAAATTTGTTAAATCATCCCTTTGTTGCTCGGAAAGATTAATGTTAAATTCGTTTGAAATATTTACGATAATAGACTGCACTTCTTCACGAGATTTCGGTGCCTTGGCGGCGATCTGCTCCTTTACTTCCTTAACAAAGCCGGTGGCCTTCTCCGCGCCTACATCGTTGGCAAGTTCCGATGTGACGACCATCTCTTCATTGGCGGCCTTTTTTACATCGTCGCTGATCTTTTTGCCGCTCGTTACCTCATAGGCCTTCATAATCCCCGTAAGCGCCGCCGTACCGGAGACATTTACAGGCGCATCAACTGTAATATCGGCATCTTTTACCCCTGCCGTTTCAAGCGCTTGGCGGTACATATCGTCGGTAATAAATTTAACGCGCTCAGATGTCTCCACATGAATGCCGCTTCCGGGCTTCGTGTACTCGATCTTGGCACTGGAGATAGCTTTCGATCCGATCTTGGCCTCAGGTACAAATTCGCCGAGATACTCATGCTCTTCCGCATTGGTAACTTCAATAATTTGATCCTCTTCCTTGGCGCCGAAACGCTTCTTAAGTTCTTCTCTTTGCGGATCCGTTAGATTTTGACCGAGACATAAAATAACATCTCCCTCAACCGCATCGGCAAACACCGGCACGGCGGCAATGGCCACCATGGCCACGGCAAGGGCGGTCGTCGCCCATCGTTTTATTTTATTCATAATTTCCTCCCAATTTATTTACACTTTTTTACGGACCTTATTATACCATAGGCTCGTCTGTCCTTAAGCCCCGGGGATCAGATTTAAAAGAGGCTTAGAAAAGATTTGGCAATTGGTTTTTATTGCGTGAAAAAATTCTGCAACTTGGAGATAAACATAATAATGAGCCCCGCGACAATAATTCCACGTCCCGTATTTTCATAAAAAGTCCTCTCACTCAAAGAAGATTTAAAGCGGTACACCTCTGAACCGAGTAAGCCGCATAGAAAAATAAGGTCCAGCTGAGTACCGTCTATACCCTTATAAATTGTAGCGAGCTTTAAAACGATATAGCCCGCCGCAACACACCCCAGCGCCAAATCCGATGGGCCGGCGATCATTTTATTCTGATTCATCCTTCACTGCTCCTTTCATTTTAAATAATATCATATTTTGCGCACACAAAAAGGAAGGATCACTCCTTCCTTTTTAATGTGCAGGTGTTATTTATTTCTTCTCTTCTTGCTTTCGAGGTAAGCGAATACACCCGAAGCTAAGCCTGCAAGACCTGCATAAGGTGCCACGCCTGCATCAAATGTTTGAGGCGCTTTACCTTCACGATCTTCTTCATTATCTTTGTAATTTTTCGGTTGGTTGATTTCCTCTTCCCTATCGGCAGGATCAGTTGCACCGAGAGATTCTTCATCTTCTACCTTGGTTTCCGCAGGCTTTTCAACCTCTTCATCTGCAGGTTTCGGTTCGGCAGGTTGTTCAGGTTGAGCAGGTTCTTCCGGAGTTTGCGGCTCGGGATTCTTCGGCTCTTCCTTTACAGGAGTGTCCGGAGTCTCGGGATCTACAGGTTCAAGAGGAGTCCATTCCGTCGGTTCATCCGGCGTGTTGGGCGTCGGGTTAACAGGAGTGGAGGGTTCTACCGGTTTGCTAGGTTCTACCGGTTTGTTGACGGTTTTTTCGTAAACATAAGTGATTTCTTGTTTAACACCTGGTTTAAAGTTACCTGTAGCTTTAGAACCATCTTCATTAAATGTTGGATCTTCTACTGGA
>QWCK01003171.1_pt1 | contig 29886 bp, 22 predicted proteins | sample 1972571 | NCBI WGS metagenome assembly QWCK01 (sample SAMN09866710, study PRJNA288562) | Human gut metagenome isolate term2_stool, whole genome shotgun sequencing... | isolation source: gut | host: Homo sapiens | place: USA: California | reverse complement strand
ACCCATATTCAAGAAAGAGCGGAAATTAAACAGTCCAAGTTGTGTTGTTTTGCTCGCCTCATTAATAAGGTGAGCAAATTCTAACTTAAACTCTTTCAGTTGTTTACCCTTACATAAAATATATCCGTTATGCTTCAATTCATCAGAATTTGATTGCAGATAACGATCTATTGTAGATGTGTCAACTTGATAAAAGTCGGCAACCATTTTTTTTGTAAAGCGGTATTCGCCCTCAAAGAGCATTCCTTCTATATCAAGATGCTCTTGTACCTTACTGACCGCAAAACGATTGTTAAGTACATTCTGCCGTTCTATGTTTGAGATGGTCAAATCTTTCATATCACTTCACGATTACGTAGTTTCAAATTACTAGTGCAATTTACATATTATTTTCCAACCAGACAGCCATTGGATTTTTGTACTGCAGGGGTTACGCATTAGGAGTAAATGCATAAGTTAATGACCCTATAAAATAGGAGAAAGGAGTGACCCAAAAATCCAATTTATAACAAGCTGATATTCAAAACCATATAAAAGCGAAAACTGAGTTGCAACTAAGCGATCGGCGAGTTGCAACTAAGCAATTGCCGAGATGCAACAAAGCAAATGCTTAATTGCAACTAAACTTTTGGTCACTTAGCTGTTGCTTTTTTAGGCTGTTATTCAAAGACCATCTGCACCCTTATTTGTGGGATGGATTTGTCCGTGGATGTTAATTATTCACACCGTGTAACAGTCTCCTTATCCATAGACACCCCGATAAAAGCCACTCACAAGGCTATTCTAATGCATAAGCCCTGATTAGCTGCCAATTTTTATGGCATAACTAAAAAACATTAGCTACCTATGCAACCCAGTTGCAAGTTTAATCATTAATCCTAGTTTATGATGAGGAGTCATCAGCCTTGTTGTCTTGCCATATGTAAGTGTATAGTGATGTTATTATCGCTTACATTTTCCAAGACAGACATTTTTGCACAGGAGCAGAGCAAGGGAGTATCCATCTCTTGCATCGTGCGTGATGCCATTACGCAAGAACCAATAGATGGAGTGGTTGTATCAATCAACGACCGTGAAACAGGAGTCACTGCAAGGGGCGGAAAAATCACCGTATTGGTGCCCCACAGTGCGACCCTTAAGTTCTCTCACATTGCGTATGAAGCCGTTGAGATAAGGAATGCTACGAAAGAGGCATCTAGTGGTCACCCACTCTATATCTCCCTTTATGCATCCAACTTTTCGCTCAATGAAGTAGTGGTAAAAAGTAAAGCCACTACAAAGAGTGTTACAGTAGCAGAAACACTCAGTAGCCGGGATATTTCTAGTAATCTAGGGAGCTCGCTTGCTGAAGCCATCTCCAAAGTAAAAGGAGTATCTATGCTATCGACTGGTCCCAATGCGAGCAAACCAGTCATTCACGGCATGCACAGTAATCGGGTGATGATTGTTAATAATGGCATACGCCACGTAGGTCAAGGCTGGGGCATCGATATGGCACCAGAGATCGACTTTAGTATGGCGCAAAATGTCCGAGTACTCAAGGGGGCAGAGGTGGTAAAGCATGGTTCGGGAGCCCTAGGTGGTGTAGTAGAAATAGACCCTCCATTGCTTGAATATCAACAAAAGGGCATTGGGGGAAAGATTGCCACCTCATATATCACCAATGGGCGTGGGTTGGTTGGCCTCATCGGGATCAATGGCTCACACAATAATCATTGGGCTTGGAATATAGCCGCCTCTTATCAAAACTACGGCGATAAGTCTACTGCCCACTACCTACTCAATAATACGGGTAGTAGGCAATGGAGTACCACTGCGCAATTGGGCTATAGGCGTGGAAGTCGATTTACCTCCGAATTGTACTACTCCTTTTTTCACTCTCATGAAGCCAGCATGTTTGCTTGGCAAATAGGAAGTCGTGATCTCTTTGAACAGAGACTGAAAATAGGGAAACCAGAGCTTATCTACCCATTCACAAGGAAAATCCAATACCCCTACTCCAAAGTGTGGCATCACCTTATCAACTCGCGCACTCGCTACGATCTTACCACCGAGCAAGTACTTCGGCTCAATCTATCCTACCAGCTAGATATACACAAGGATTACCACAATCGACGCAATTACCGATCCTACGTGCCAGAGTACAGCATGCGACTCTCTACACTTGACGGGCTCCTAACCTGGAACCACTATAACCTACTAGGTACAGAAGCCGAAGTGGGGGCGGAGATTCAAATCTCCACCAATGACAATCCCGAAGATACCGGTGTGCAACCAATGATTCCAAACTATAAGGCCTATACGTTCAGTCTATTTGCTTGGCAGAAAAAAGTATGGGAGCACTTCTACATGGATTGGGGATTTAGGTATGAAGATTATACAATAGGGGTAGCTGGCTACGACTTAGCAAGTGAATACTTCTCAGATGCCGATCACCGCACTCTACTAGGAGGGCAAATAGGCGTAGGCTATACTCCTACCGACAAGCTTTCGGTCATTAGTAGTTTCTCTATCCTCCAGCGTCCACCACACGTGTACGAACGTTTTTCCCTCGGAGTAGATAAAGCAGCAGGAGTATTCTCCCGAGGCGACCGCAACCTAACCCCAGAGATTGGCTATAAGTGGGTCAATTCCATAGAGTACAGTGGGGACAAGCTTGCCTGCTCTATTGAAGGATTTCTACAGTACGTCAATGGATATATCTATCAGGCCACTAAACGTGGCACATTCTTTCAGACTCAAGCAGGAGAGTACCCCGTATTTGATTTCTGGCAAGAAGATGCCTTCTTCTGCGGTGCAGACTTCAAAGCCAATGCCAATATCATAGGAAAACTACTTGCATACGGGCTCCAAACAGGCATCACGGTGGGACACCTAAAGAATATGCTACATGTCCCTAATATCGCCCCATTCAGGTGGCGTCACTGGATAGAGTCGGAGTATACCATTCCCGGCACCTCTATAGAGCTATCAGGCAACTTCGAGATGACCTATGTCGCAAAGCAAACGCTCTTTAGCCCAGAGCTAGACCTAGTGGACTTCACCCCACCAGCCTATACACTCTTCGACCTCTCATTAAAGGCAAAAGCCCCTGTCACTTTCGGGAAAAGCCTAGAGGGGGAGGTGAGTATTGAAAACCTCACCAACGCAGAGTACAAAGACTACACCAATCGCTTCAGATACTACTTCCACAATCTAGGTAGAAGCGTGAAGCTGCGCCTAATGTGGACATTCTGATCACAACAACTATTTTTCAACACAATAACCATTTTTATAGACAACAATTTTATGAAATTAAAAAGCTTATTCACCGTGATGGTGGCTATGATGGTAGCTATGATGGCTACTGGATGCAAGAATGGGATTGTCAATCAGGTCCCAGAGCCTGAAGACCAAAAGCTCAAAAAACTTCATGAGGATCCTACTACTGCAGAGTTTATCCTACAAGAGTGCCACACGCACGGCCCTTCAACTTGGCACGGAAATGGGGTGTCAGACCAAGTTAAGTACTTCAAAACCTTCCAGAAGATTACCTATAAGCTGAAAAAGGGGAAGGATGGCAATGGGAGACCAACACTAGAGTGGGGGCCAGCAGAGGATAGCCCAAAGGCCTTCTATGTACGTACCGGTCTTGACTATGGAGAGAGCCTTTCAAAGCCAGGCAATGGCGGCAATTTCTACTCCCTAGTAATCAAGTACTATAATGCTAAAGGAGAAGACATCACCCATCAATTTGTAACTAATGGGCAAGAGAATATCCACCAGCACTTCTTTATCCCAGTAGATAATTCTATCAAATCTTGGGGCGCTACGGATAAGGAAGAGCTGATGACCAACCTTCCAAAGGATCAAAATGGCGTAACTGACCTCTTTAAGTACTGGTATATGGATACTGACCCACACGACAAGCTAGCATCTGACGATGAGGCTAAATTCATCAAGGATCCACGTGGCTTTAAGGGTATCCTTCAATTTAATCCATTTAAGCCGGTTGAAGAAGGGGTTATTCCCGTGACCTATTCTTGTGATATCCAAGTGAAACTGATGCACTCCCTTACCAATAAGAAGGATCCTAAAAAGACCTTCTCAAAGACCGAAACTCCATCACCTTACAACAAGCCATCTACAGCCCAGCTCCAAGTGGATGTATGGGATCTAGATACGAAGATACACTTCGTGGTATTCAGTAGCCGTATGGAGTACCTCATGGATGATAGTATGAAGACCTTTGCCGACCTCAAGACTGATGAGCAAAGAGACTATGTACGTCGTTATGCCAAGGCGTGGGGCTGCACACTAGATCAAGCGGTAGTAGATATCCTAGGACAGCTATCTGGTAGCACACTACACGTATCTTCTAACCTCTAAATTGAGGTATAATAGCTTATAATGGTAAGTGCCCTCCTTTTAGAAAAGGGGGGCACTTATTTATTCGCTCTATTTCTGAGCTTCCAATATACTCTAGTGGGGAGGGGGTTAAGTGTGGGCTAGGCATAGCCGTGGAGGCCACCCAAGATAAAATTAACCCCGAAGTAGGTCATCAAGATGGTCATAAACGCTACTATTAGATAGGCGTGTAGGAATCTCTCCTTTCTGAAGGCTTTGAGGGTGCCTTGGTGTAATGGTAAAGCGTAGACCAACATCGTGATGAGTGCCCAGGTCTCTTTGGGGTCCCACCCCCAGTATCTACCCCACGAGATATTGGCCCATACCGCTCCGATAAATATACCGGCGGTGAGTAAGAAGAGTGCGGGATAGAGTAGGCAGCGACTGAGCCGGGTCAGTTGCTCGGTGGGCTTCCCCTTCCTCAGTAGCACCAGTCCTGTAATCCCATTAAAGAAAAGGAAGCAGAAGAGGGTGTAGGAGAGCATCATCACGATCACATGGATACTCAGGAGCGGAGAGCTGAGCACTGGCATCAGTGGGGTCATCTGCGGATTGCTCTCCCCCATCACAGAGACCATAAGTGCCAGGCCACTAGATAGCATTCCAAAAGAGAGAAAGAGGTCGGAGTGCCAACTGAGGAAAAAGGCTATAAGCAGGATAGTGAGTGCCAAGAACTGCATCGTCTCAAATCCATTACTTAGAGGGATATGTCCGGCTGATACCCCTCTCAGTGTACTGCAAACTATCAAGTATAGAGCTGCTAAGCCGATAAGTGACTGACCTATCCTTTTCAGCAACCGAAATGCATTTTGCTCCCTTAGTCGGTTGCTCAATATAAGGATGTAATAGAGCACCCCCAGCAATATCAAGGTAATCGCCAGTGGTAGCGTGTGGGATAGTTTGTTGTAGAGCCTTTCGCTCTGGAAGCGACCCTCAGGGGGTAATAGCTCTCCCGCTTTCTTTTGCTGGTAAAGACGTATCTTCTCTAAGGTCTTAGTGAGTCCATCATAATTGTGGGTGCGGGCAAGCTCGGTGAGATAATCTGTGGAGCGACGGATAAAGAGCCACTCATCCTCAGGTAGCTCGGTCGGCAATCGGTCGGCTTGCGCCATCCACTGGATGCTTTCGCCCTCTGGAATGGGAAACATCTTTATCGCTTGCCCTGAGAGTAGAGAGCCGACAATATTGTACTTTTCGTAGAGTGCCAGCACGTCTCTTGCCTCTGCCTCGGGTAGATGACCTGTATTGAGTGCTTCGAGCGCTTTAGTTAGCTTCATTTCCCCTGATTCGTCAAAGAAATCTTGCCAGCTGACATACCGCTTCTGCGTACCCAATAGTGCTCGCATCGGAGCACCCTTCACTCGGATCATAGGCACCTCAATCCAATCGGAAGGATAGAGTAGCCACCCAGTGAGTACCTGCTCGGCAGTGAGGCCTTTGTAAGAGGGTTTGCCATACAGCTTGGTCACAAGATCACGAGCGAACGACTGCATGGGGCAGATACGCCCATTGTGGTAAACATATAATTGACCGAACTGCTCCGCTTGTGTTGGTGGCATCACGCCTGGAAGGGCACGGTCACTAGATGCATAAGCACTCTGCGAAGTACAGAGCAATAGGAGGGGAAGGAGCAGCATCGACACCACCTTTCGTGCTTGAGATAGTTGCCTTAGCGTCCGACGGAATTCGCCCTTCGGATCTACCAAGACTAGGATCATGGCCACTAAGAGCAGCCCATAGCCACAGTAGGTAAAAGCAATGCCCCAGGGGTCATAGGCAACGCTGAGCCGCACCCCTTTTTGGTCATCATCATAGCCACTTTGGTAAAAACGGTACTGCTGATGATGTCCAATGTGATTCATTGAGACCCGCTCCGACTGACCATCATCAAAGCGGAGCAAGCTCACAAAGTCCATAGGCGACTGTGTACCGGTATAATAGAGTATTTCAAACGATTCCAAATTTACGGTAAAGGGGAGCTCCACACTCTTCCCCTCCTTAGTGGTAAAGGAGTTAGTCGCTTCTCCCTTATAGAGGTAAAGGTCGCCCCTTTGGGAAAAGAAATAGGTGAGCCCGGAGCCCAGTAGGATTACCCCAAAAGCGATGTGAAGGAGCAGAGCTCCCATGTGGCGACCCATTCGATGGTATCTCAGTAGTAGCGCCAATGCTGAGATGGCAAGTAGCAACCAGAGGCCAACAAAATACCACGACCCATAAATGTACTGATGGGCAAAGGCTGCTCCCTCTACCTTTTCAATAAAAGTGGCTATGATCAAGACCATTATGGTCAAGATCAATAGCCCAAAAGAAATAATAGTCAATCGTCTCTTCATTAGATCCGATGAAGTAATAAAAGTAATAAATTAGGGAGGGTTAAATCGCCTCAATAAACTTCACAATTGCCTCACGGTCTTCTCGCTTCAGCTCCCTAAACTTCTCAGTGGTCCAACGAGCCTGAGAGACACCTCCCTCGCGTGAGCATCCATGCCACATAATGGCCTCAATCACATTGCGGGCACGAGCATCGTAGAGCCGATCATCATGGCCAGTACATATCCTCATTAGCCCTTTACCCCAAAGCGGAGGGGTGCGGATCCAGCCTTTACGTACATCGTTTTTCATGTAGAGACGGTGCGATACCAAGTCGGTATATGGCCAGATGGTCTGGTGTGGATAGTGTGGCATTCGTGGGTCGTTGGGGGTGTATTGTGGCTCACCTGGATAGGTAAGTAGGTCCTCACCCGTTGTCCACGAAGGTCTATGGCAAGTGGCACACCCAATCTCCGTGAAGAGCTTTTTCCCTCTTTGTACCACTGGATCATCCATATGTCGGGCAGCCGGTACAGCGAGGCCTCGCAGCCACGTCATGTAATTGACGTAGTCCTCTAGCTGCATCTCTTCGGGGTGATCATTGCTCATAAAGTAATTGTAGATATCTTTTTCAGGGTCACCCGTCTTATTCCATTCAGGGTAATAGCGGTAAAACTCTGCCTGCACCTCAGGGTCTTTGCTCGCAGTGAGGGCGTATTCCTTCGTCACGTTGACCGAAGTAAGGCCGGGGCGAGTAACATTGAAGTTGGCCCAGTGCTGGGTGTCAAAGGTAAAGGTGCTCAGCTCCAAAAAGTGTCCGAACCTAAATGGACGCATGGTGATTGAGTCAATAGCAGTCCATTGGCCATTGGCAAATCTACTTGGGTCTAGCTCCGTAAACTGTGCCTCATGCTGCCACTGGGCGAGGAGGTCTTCGTCCGAAATAGCCTCTATCAGGCCGTTGCCAAAGAAAGGAATCGCATTCTTGAGCCGAATCATAATATCCTCTACAGCGACAGGCTTCCCATGGTGAGAAGGCTTGACATAGTAAGCATCCTCAGGTATTTTCACTTCAGGATAAATGAGGCTATACTTCTCACCATCGGGGAAGGTATTGCCCCAGTCGTCAGTATACTCCAGCCAATTAATTTCCACCTTAGAGGGGTCTAGATAAGACTTGAATGGGGGCATACCTTGGAATTTTGGGCTGAAGAAGGAGAGCAAGTCGCCATCGGCATTACAGATCTCCAGCTCCGTAGAATTACCCCACTCCTTAGGGTCGAACTTGGTGATACGCCATCCGTGACCATAGCCAATATGGCAGGTTTCGCAAGAAGGGCGTGAGTAGAGTGGCCCTCGACCATTGAAAGGCCGTTGACTTGAATTAAAGGGGCGCTCAAAAAAGAATTCGCCCATTTTGAATTGAAACTCAAGCCCAGCTTCCTCGATGGCTGGTGTAGGGTCTTCGTATGCACTGGCAGTGGAATTAAAGGTGGTGCCCAATCGTCCGCCAGCATACCACTCATCGGCTAGTTCTTCCTCTCCTTTCGGGTCACAGCCAGGGTCCTTCTGGCATGATGTGGAGAGTAATCCCAATAGTATCCCTGCTGCAGACAGGAATAGGGCTTTTGTGTTGTACCTCATTTGATTCATTGATATATGTAGGTTTGTTGTTTCATTTTAATAGTGCTCATTGAGTGCCCAGGGAACAATTGCTTATTCTCCCAGGGCACTCAATGAGATTCTGCTGGCACCTCACTGGCACAGAAGAGGTACCACATAGAGAGCAATACTACTTCTTAGCCAGCTCTTGCTTGAGTTCGCTAAGCGTTTCATCGAGTGCCTTGCAGGCATCCATAGCGGTCTTACATCCTGCATCCGTATAGTTGAGGACGAAAGGTGCCTTCATGCTTTTAATAGCATTTTTGGCATTGTCTATGGCCTTAAGTACCTTGGCATCCATTGCCTTATTATGCGTTTGCATATACTGGTGAAGTGATGCTCCACGATTTCCCTCGATACCACCAAGGTACACATTCTCTACAGAGGTGATATTGTCATGAAAGTCGAGGATAGACCTTTGGCTATATGGAGACTCAATATACGAGGCATCCTCACCCGTATGAGCCTTGCCAATCTTAGAGGTACCCACTTCATCGCAGATGCCATTGCACCCTGAGACAATGTCCTCCATAGCATTGATCCAAGAGCGGTATAGTGACCCTGGTTGCCCAGCCTTTACCATATTCTCACCATAGGAGAACCGTCCACCTACCAGTACAGGCAGCTCCACATCTTCCAAGATATGCTTCACTAGCTCTTTATTGAGCTTAGAGGCATACTCCTCACCAGCCCACGCGGTTAGCAATTGCCAGCAGCTATTACGCAAGTCACCAGCAACGGCAATGGCGTATATCAGGTGCTCCTCAGATATGGTACCAGCAGTGCGTGGCTTACCATTCTCAAAGAGGATATACTCTACCCCGTGAAAACCGAGTAGCTCCTGGCCGAGCTTGGTCCTTGCTACAATATCGGAGTCCTCTCCATCTAGCTCCTTGATATTTGTAGCTTCCTCCAGATATTTTTGCAGAGCTGGCAGGTCAAGAGGCCAAGAGTCAATGTGTGGATCGATACCAAAATCATTTGCTGCACCAAAGAGAAATGCCTCGCTACGCTCCCACCAGCCACGAGACTCTATAAAGTCTTCACACGCCTTATTGAGATTCTCCTGAGTAGGAGCCTTTCGATAAGCCCGTAAGTCCTCCACCAAGTCAACAGTTTTTTGAGCCATCTTAGTATAGGTAGGGACTACCGTCTTATTGACGAAAGTCTCGGCAATCTCTTGATAGGCTTTGTCGCGTTGCTCATCATCGGATATGGTTACCTCACTATGATTACAAGATGATAGGGGTGCAATAAAGAGCAATCCGATTGATGCCACTAAGGCATAAGAAAATAACTTGTTCATCGCTGTATATTTTTATTTTATTATTTTGTTTTCTGAATAAAGAGGTTATGCTACTTCAAGAAAAATCCCGAGTAAGCCACGCCAAGTGATATGCTAGGTTCATTATTAAACTCCTTCTTCAAGAGTCTAATGCTGTACTCGCCCTTGATCATCAGCTCCTTCATTGGGTAGTAATTGAATCCTGCCGCAATTCGCTGTCGATCAGTCCAAGTGTAATCGCTATTGCCCTTAACTGGATGGTAGGCATCATAATTTTCGTAGGCACCAAAGAGATAAAGCTTTTGACGCCCATCTCGCTTAGAAGGGAATAGATACAAGAGGTCATAACCGGCCTGTATCGAGGCTGCATGTGCCCGATCCCCCACGAGTGTACGCTTGTAGGGCGATGACGCACTCTGCGCGCGATTGTGCTGCGAAATGATACCGGCATCGCCTAGGTGACCATAATCAAAGCTACCCATGGCACGGAATCCATAGCCATTGTAGCTAAAGTCGGCAGAGCCGATGGTTACGGTACCACGCACGCCCTGATATTTTCCTCGCTCATCGCTCTGAAGTGTGTTATTAAACGACTCTCCATAATACCCGCTCAGACCGATACGTAGTCCTTTAATGGGATAAAAATCGAGGCGTAGAGCTACAGCGTATTTATTGGAGGGAGTGAATTCAAAGGCACTTGCAGAGCCATTCTTTATCCACTGATCCTTACTAAAGAGTAGCGAATTGAGGCCGGGGAGCAGCATCGCTTGATAGCGCATAAAACGCCACTTGCCCCAAAGCGAAATACCGGTTTGGTGCCACGTACAGGGCAGTATCTGGTTTTCACCCTCTGGTCGGTACACCGTGAAAAACTCATTGGGCAGGTGGTGCGCATTAGTATAACCTACAGGCACAATATCGTGACCCAATCGGATATTAAAATAGGGGTTAAATGACTTCTGTAACCAGAACTGCTCCAGGGCTACCTCACCCCCACGCTCTATCTCCTTCTCCCACTCGCCAAATTCCTCATCCTCGATCTCCATGGCACTCTCCACTCCGCCATGCTCTATCTCCAGCTCGGTATTGAGCGACCAGCCGTGGCCAAAGTCATAGCCTAGCATCAGTACCACGTGAGGCAAATCTACAGCACCTCGACTAGGCACATCTTTGTAGCGATCCGCCTTGCTGTACCGATTCACATTGTCAGAGTAAAAGTAGCGACTTGCTACGGCCTCTCCATAACCTCCTAGCGTTAGACGACTTCGGGCTGGCTTTACACTATCCGTCTTGCAACATTGTGCATTGGCAAAGCTTAGCGAACTCACAGAAAGCACGAAGAGTAACGATGTCTTGAATAAAACCTTTCTTATCATCATATCTATATTGTTATTTTTGATGCAAAGTTATGGAGATGGGCACCCATTGTCAATACCTAATTGATATGATTTTTTTAGGCCTTTTTAAAAATCTTTTCCCAACTCTCCGTAAAGGCAAACATGACGCTTACCACCTCAGTACTTCCCTATTAGTTTCGCCCTCAACTCCAAGCTGAATAACAAGCATTTTTGTATTATTAAGAAAATAATATCAAAAATAATATACCTACATCTTGTGATACAAAGGAGCAAGCCCGACCTATCCGATAAGGCATCTTACTCCACCCGGCAGAGGCGTCCTACCCGTCCGATGCAACTAAGCAATTGCCGAGATGCAACAAAGCAATTGCTTAGTTGCATCTCAGTTTTCGCCTTTCTAACCATCTGATTTATAGCAAGATATAAAAGCGGTTTTTCCGACCCGTCCGACCCGTCTGACCTGTCCGACTTGTCCGATAAACCACCCCCAAAAAACAGTGTTTTTCACATTCCAGACCTGCCTACAGCTGTCCAAATAAAGCTTAATGCAAATCATAGCAAATATCAAATATTTAGGGTACATTTGCAAGTGCTCACAGCGTGAAATAGTAGTATTTCATATTACTAAAAGGATAAAAGAATTAGGCAGTAATCATGACTAAAAACAACATAGAAGCCCCCACACCACACAAGGAGCGTAAGGCTCCAACCCTCAGTCGGTATCTGATTCTTTTGGTAGATATGGCGGTGGGCGTTGTAGCGGCAGTAGCGTCGCTACTTGCTTTTTACATCGTCACAGGGCTAGTGACTTTTACGCCACAGATGTTGGCTACGATAGCAATAGCTGGTCTCGTCGCCACCTTTCTCTCTTCCTACCTACTAGGTACCTACCGACCCCTTCTCAGGTACCAATACTTCTCCATTGGGCGCCGACTGCTGGTGATGTTTTTCCTGAATACTCTGCTATTCTATGGGATACTCCTTGCCGGCAACTACTGGATTCCATTGGGCTACGGTGGTAAGATGCTCCTGATGATCGCCATCACCTACTTTGGTACCTTCTTCGTGCTATTCGTGCTCTACCGATCGGTAGCAGTATTGGCAGCACGTGCTTTCTGGGGCGTCTCTACAACCAAGCACCAACGCGAGCGGATACTCATCTATGGTGTGAGCAACGCCAGTAGCGATCTAGCTTTGCAGCTGGAGGAGAGCCCCAAGTACAAGGTGGTAGGTTTTTGTAATAGGGGGAGTGTCAAGGGCGGTGCAACCGTCTCCAATTATAATATCTACCATCTCAAGGATGAGGAGCAACTCAAGCAATTGGCACAGGGGCTCAATCTCGATGCGGTTATCTTCACAGACCGTAGCGATCTCCTCAAAGAGCGAGAGACCCTTATTTACCAACTCGCCTCTCTCGGCGTGAAGAGCTTATTAGCCCCCGAGATCAGCGAAACCTCGCCTACCGACATCGCTCGTGATAGCGTACAGAAGATAGAGATGGAGGACCTCCTCAAGCGAGAGGTGATCCACCACGAACCCGAAAAGGTAAAGGAGATGTACCGCGACAAGGTGGTGATGGTCACCGGTGCCGCCGGAAGTATCGGGTCGGAGCTGGTGATGCAGATAGCTCAGCTACCTATCAAGCAGCTCCTACTACTCGATATAGCCGAAACCCCACTCCACAATGTGCGACTAAAGCTCAAGGAGCGGTACCCCAACCTCAACTTTGTACCAATCCTCGGGGACATCCGTAGCCAGAATAGACTAGACGCCCTATTTGCAAAGTACCGACCCAATATTGTGCTCCACGCCGCCGCCTACAAGCATGTACCCCTCCTAGAGGAGAACCCATGCGAGGGGGTGCTAGTCAATGTACAAGGCTCTAAGAATATTGCCGACTTCTGCCTCAAGTACGAGGTGGAGCGAATGGTGATGGTCTCTACCGATAAGGCGGTTAACCCCACCAACGTGCTAGGAGCCACCAAGCGCGCAGCAGAGATCTACGTCCAAGCCCTCGGAAAAGCGGTAGAAGAGGGCAAGGTGGCTGGAAAGACCACCTTTATCACTACCCGATTTGGCAACGTACTCGGGTCGCAAGGCTCGGTGATACCTCTATTCCGCGACCAAATAGCTAAGGGCGGACCGATAACCGTCACCGACCCCAATATCAACCGCTTCTTTATGAGTATCCACGAGGCCTGTTCGCTGATACTGGAGGCATCATCAGTGGCTAAGGGGACCACCATCTTTGTCTTTGATATGGGCGAACCCCATAAGATTGTAGACCTCGCCGAGAATATGATTCGCCTAGCCGGTATGGAGCCCTACAGAGACATTGATATCAAGTTCACAGGCCTACGACCAGGCGAAAAGCTCTACGAGGAGAAGCTAGCCGATGGCGAGAATACCATCCCTACCGATATCCCCAAGATCCACATAGCAAAGGTGCGGGAGCACAACTATGCCGACCTCTACGATACCTACGAGGCGCTACGCAACCACGCTCGCAAAATTGAGATCGACGCCTGTATCCGACAGCTCCTCTCCCTCATCCCAGAGTACACCCCCGCCCCCAACTCCCCCTACGCTCCCCTCAATAAACACTGAGATATAAGAGGTTCATTCCTCATAGACCAACAAAAGATATGAAGATACTAATCACAGGAGGTGCCGGATTTATAGGCTCCAACCTCGCCCAACATTTCCTAAGCAAAGACCACCAAGTCCGTGTCCTAGATAACTTCGCAACCGGCAAACCCGAGAATATCCTCCCACTCATTGATTAGTACCCCATGATTAATGAGCAACTTACAATAGAGCACCCAACACATTCAAATGGCAGCCGACACTACAAATAGATCCAAAACCATTGCAAAGAACACTATTGTCCTATACATTAGGATGATATTTGTTCTAGGTGTAGCACTATATACTTCACGCGTATTACTGGAGGTCTTAGGAGTTGAGGACTATGGTGTATATAATGTAGTAGGAGGTATCGTCACGATGCTGGGGTTTTTCAATGGGGCGATGGTTTCCTCTACCCAACGCTTTTTCTCATACGCCATTGGGCAAAATGATACCCAACAGCTCTGCCTCAACTACTCTACCATTCTCGTTATTCAAGGGGGATTGGCACTGCTCATCTTTTTACTCGCTGAGACAGTAGGGCTGTGGTTTGTCAAGAACTACTTAGTTATTCCTCAGGAGAGGCTCACAGCTGCCATATGGGTATATCAGTTTGCCATCTGCACATTCATTGTCTCAATGCTGCAAGTACCCTTTGGCGCAATGATAATAACGCATGAGCGTATGGACGCCTATGCCTACATTAGCATTTCTGAAGTCTTGCTAAAGCTCCTAATAGTCATTGCACTCCCATGGGCACCCTACGACAAACTAATTATCTATGCTGGGCTACTATTTTTTGTGGCGCTCCTCACCTTGGCGGCGTATATTATCTACACTCGCACGAGGTTCAAGTATGTAAAGTACATCAAGGAGAAAAACAAAGCCTTATTCAAAACTCTCATAGGCTATATGGGGTGGAACCTTTGGGGCAATGCCGCAGCGGTGATTATGAATCAAGGGGTCAACATTCTGATCAATCTATTCTTTGGCCCTGCAGTCAACGCTGCTCGTGCCATTGCATACCAAGTCCAAGGGGCGGTCAATCAATTGGTGGGCAACTTTCAACTAGCCATGAACCCCCAAATCGTAAAGTCCTATGCAGCAGGAGACCTAGAGTATATGCATAACCTCATCATCAGAGGCTCCAAGCTATCATTTTATTTGATAGCTATATTTGCAATGCCAGTAATTATTGAGACAGAAACCTTATTAGGCCTATGGCTAAAAGAGGTACCTGAACACACCGTTCTTTTCACCCAATTAGTAATGATATTTGTAGTTTTAGAAAGTTTGTCTGGAACTATGATGATCTCAATACAAGCTACTGGCAAAATAGGACTGTATCAATCAGTCATTGGTGGACTTTTAATTTTGAATTTGCCAATCTCTTATCTGGCATTAAGACTAGGCGCGGAACCAGAAGTAACAGTACTAGTTTCAATTATTATTAGCATTGTTGCATTTTTGCTTCGAGTTTTAATTGTCTCACCAAAAATAAATATGAGCAAAACCAAATTGATAGTTGAGTTATTTATCAAAATGAGCATTATAGGAGCAATTGTCTACACAGCATTGAGCCTCATATATAGCATTGGTTTTTCAAAGTGGACTAGCGTTATTGTTACAGTAGTCTCATCGTTTGTTATTACCACATGCTTGATGTATACAATTGGCTTCACCACAGAGGAGAAAATTTTTTTTAGGAACTACATTACACACACATTGATGAAGCGATGAACTGGTCAAACATAAAACAACTGATAAAAAGCGTGATAGGGTTAAGGGGAGTAAATGCCTTAAAGAGGGCATACAACTATATAATCTTACAAAGAGTATACCGCAAGGATAGGATTAAATATCAGAAGTATTCCACTGTCTTTAATCATAATAATTTTGAAAAGATAGAGTGTGAGCTAACACTTCACTACCATGGGATTGAAAAGGGCTTTTTACACGCAAATATACGCCCATACTTTGCCAAGGATAGAGTAATATCACTATTGAAGATACTTAATGACACGAAATTTGATGAACATCACTGGCAAAGATGTCACTTCCAAGCTGCCGTTGCCAATATGTGCAACTATTTTGATTGGCACAAGGCTAATGGCTACGTGCTAGACTACTTTTCTCAAGAGCAATACGATCAGCTAAAAGCACATTTGATCACCCCACTTTCTAGTATAAAAGAGAGGAGTAGAGAAGAGTATTTTACTAGAACGAAGTCTTCTTTCTTTGATTTTGCTAAATCCAGGAGTAGTGTTCGAGAGTTTTCTGAGGCTCTAGTACCACACGATGTGTTGGAGGATGTTATTAACTTAGCTAATACAGCACCTAGCGTTTGCAATAGGCAAGGTGTCTCCGTTGTCATTGTTGAGGATAAAGACAAGATCCAACAGATCCTAGATATCCAAAAAGGACTTGCAGGCTACACCTCAATAAGTCAATTAGCCGTCATAAAATCAAATAGAAGCTACTTCTATTCTACAGGAGAAAGAAATCAACTGTATATTGATGGTGGCATATACTTGATGAACTTACTTTACGCATTTCATTATTATGGGATTGCTGCTTGTACTGCCCATTGGGGACTATTAAATGACGCCGATAGTAAAATGGAGGATCTGCTAGGACTATCTCCAGCAGAACAAGTGATTTGTATTGTCTCCTTTGGATATCCAAAAGAAACAGTCAGGAGTACATTGTCCCTGAGAAGAAAGGCTAATGAAAACCTAACATTTATTTGATGCTTTGATATGGCTAAAATAGGAATTCTTACACAGCCATTGGGGCTAAATTATGGTGGTATTCTACAAGCCTTTGCACTACAACACGTTTTGCGACAGGAAGGGCATTCCCCCATCATTTTAAATAGAGTACGTTCACCGTATGTTAGAATTGCATCTTTAGGATGGAATGCTCTCAATTTTCTACTTGGGAAGAGACCTAAGCTTAGAATTTCACCAAATCATAAAGAGTTGGGAACAATCACTCAATACACTACGAAGTTTATTGATGAGCATATTTCCATAACCGATAGGATTCAGAGCACCAATCAATTGAAGGGCACCTTTAATCATGAAAATATTGATGCGGTTATCGTAGGTAGCGACCAAGTTTGGCGTAAGTCATTCTCCCCATGTATCTCCAATTACTTTTTAGACTTCATATCTGGAAACAACGAGATTAGGAAAGTAGCTTATGCGGCATCATTTGGAATTGACTATTGGGAATATGGCAAAAATGCGACAAAATACTTCAAAGCTCTTGCACAGGAATTTGATGCGATCAGCGTCCGAGAAGACTCTGCTGTAGAGCTTTGCAAGAAACACCTTGATATAGATGCCACCCTTGTATTAGACCCTACCATGCTTGTAGATAGGTCGGTGTATGAGGGTTTGGCAAAGTCCCTCACTACAGAACCCAGCAAGGGCAATCTATTTTGTTACGTCTTGGACCGCACCCCTGAAAAGATGGCTTTAGTGAGAAAAGTAGCTGACGACACATCTTTGACCCCTTTCGAATTACTTCCGAAGAAAAAATACTCCGAAATCAAATCAGCTAAAGAATTAGATGATTGTATATTACCTCCCGTTGAACAATGGCTACGGAGCTTTTTAGAGGCCAAGTTTGTTGTCACAGACTCGTTCCACGGCACAGTATTCTCAATCATCTTCAATAAACCTTTTATCGTAATTCCCAATCTAAAAAGGGGGGCGACTCGTTTTACCTCTCTACTAGAGGAATTTGGTCTATTAGATCATTTAATTGACTTGGACTCCTCTACCTTTCAGAAGTATTTCTCTTCTGGTTTTGATTGGTCAACCATCAATGAACGATTAAGTATTGATCTCCAAAAGTCATTTAGCTTTATAATGAACAATGTTGAATAACACAATGAATGAGATCGTATTAATTACTATGATTCAATTCAATAACAAATGAAAGATATTGGAACAGATCACTAATATTACAATATATAGCCCTTCCAAAACAATGTCTAAGTAATAAAACATCCATCAAATAGAGAATGTATATATATATACTTTTATACCTAGTATTAGCATTTTTCGGTTACATCAAAAGCCCCAAAAGCAACTTTGCCTATTATTTTATAAGTATATGCTTGGCATTCATATTAGGATTTAGAGCTATCCATGTCGGTGTCGACACAAGAGCATATAACACATATTATGGATATGCTTCATACAATGTAGGACACATGGAGCCAGGCTGGAATACTTTTATTTATCTATCAAAGCTGATAGGCTTATCTTCTTATGGATTCAATTTCTTAGTTGCTTTGATCACGATCCTTCTTATTGCCATTACAATAAATCATTACGCTAAAGGAAATTATAGGTATTTAGGCTTATTCTTCCTAGTATCTATGGGGTTCTATCTAATCATGTTTAATGGGATGAGACAGACATTGGGTATCGCAATCTGCTTCTATGCCTTTTCCCTTATAGATAAAGGCAAAAAAATTGTTCCGGTACTAATTATTATTCTAGCTTGCACAATCCATTCAAGTTGTGTAGTTACATTAGCAGCTTTATTCGTAAAACGCATGCGTGATCTTGAACTATCCTTTGTAGTACACTCATTAATAATTGCTATGACGATAGGGTTAATCGCAAGTGAAGATTTTTTCGCCTTTATTGCTGGATCCTATTCGTACGATGTACTAAAGGAAGGGAGCTTTAATCAAAATCCTATACTTTACTTCTGCACAATGGTACTTTTAAGCAACCTATTCTTTATTTTTATTTTTGTGAATACGCCTAAATTTTTACACAACAACTTATGGTTCAAGCTTTACTTCGTTAGCATGATAATTCAAAGCCTTTTGTTTCAATTGACATATGGACAAAGAATAGTTTATTTTTATTCTATCTCATCATTAATATTATTTCCATTGATAGTTTATCATTCAAAAAAGCGCAAATTAGTCTCTTTGGCTTGTTACTTGTTAGCGACTGCTTTTTTCTTAAGGTTTATTCTGCAAGAAGTCCCTGGTGCTGACGGTTCCCTGCTTCCTTATGTACTGAATTTTGAACCGTTTTAACAATACTAATTCCTATGGTTTCAATTATAGTCCCCATATACAATGCTCAATCATATCTAAAAGAATGCCTGCAATCAATAAAAGATCAGACGTTCAAGGATTTTGAAGTCATTTGCATCAATGATGGCTCGAGAGATGCCAGCCTTATAATTTGCGAGGATTTTACAAAGCTAGATAGTCGCTTTAAGGTCTACACACAAGAAAACAAAGGTGTTTCAACAGCTAGGAACAATGGAATTAAATATTCAAAGGGTGAGTTTATTGTTTTTATCGACAGCGATGATGTCATTGACAAAAACTATTTAATGACTTTAATTGAACTTTCCAACCAAAGCATTGACTTGTGCATTGGTTATTACTGTAGATCACTAACTTCATTGGGAACAATAAATGGAAATAGAGATGCTACTATCTTCAACCCTCAAACATATTTAGATAGTTTGCTCAAAAAAAAGATACAGTTCTCAACTATATGTTGTATGCTCTTTAAACGTTCCATAATTATAGACAATAATATTTTATTCAAACCAGAACTGTATTGGGGAGAAGACACCTTATTTTACTTTACGTATGTAGCGAATATCAATGGTAATATTGCACTATCCTTTAAAGCATTGTACTACTATAGACACAATGACTCCTCAGCAATGAACACCGTAGTGGTCTATAAAGCTTTGAGTGCTGTTGATGCTTCTCAAGAAGCTGAGGATATTATGATTTCATCTGGTCTTCTTAAACCAGAAAATGCAATCATAAAAGCAGAAACGATTTTAAAGCTTATATTTATTGCTTCAAAAACTAATAGTAAAGATTTATATGAAGCCCTTTATGCCAAATATGATGTACATTCCTATTTAAAAAAGTTAGCTAAGCAATCCAAGGTTCCAGTTATTCGACTTGCATCCACATACTATATTCTAACTGGAAAACAGTTATTCTACAAGACTTTAATGATCATAAACAAATTGACAAGATGAATAATATAAATTGTGGTATCATTACTCATTACGATGTGCATAATCATGGAGCTGTACTCCAGTTATTTGCTCTGATTAAAGTACTTAGAAAAGACTTCAATATAGAGGCGAAAGCACTAACTTTTGAGAAAAACTATGACTTCATTGACCAAGAACTCAAGAGTAAATATGAACTTTCCCTTAAGTCAATTCCAATTTATTTGAAGTATCTTAAGGAAAGAGGGATTGGTGCGATGGTCTATAACATTAGAAAAAGACAGACACTGGAGCACTTTAGGAGCAAAGAAAATATAATCGGCCAACACTATCGTAGCTATAAGGCTCTGCAACATGTCATCATTGGTAGTGATGAGGTATTTGCATTGCACACTGGCCCAACTCCTGTCTTTTATGGACATGCACTACCAACCAAAAAAGTATTTTCGTATGCTGGTTCTTTTGGCCCTACCAACTTAGAAGATGTATATAACCTAAACTGCGACTCCTTGGTAAAGTCTGGCTTTCAGAGAATGTCTGGAATTTCTGTGCGAGATCAGAATTCAAAAGATATTGTCAGGTCAATAACAGGGATGGAAGTACCTGTGGTGGTAGATCCCGTTTTGCTCTATGGATATTGTGATGAAATCAGTGGTCAAAGCCGTCATATCAGCGATAAATATCTCATTGTATACGCTTATGACAGAAGGATGAACGATGCAAAGGAAGTGGAAGCCATAAAAGAATTTGCACATCAAAAAGGCTTAACAATCGTCTCTCCTGGATTCTACCATAAGTGGGTTGACAAGAACATTAACGTCGACCCTATTGAGTTGCTGGGATGGTTCAAACATGCAGAGTATGTAATTACAGACACATTTCACGGCTCTGTAATGTCACTAATTACTAATAGACCTTTTTCTGTTATTGTCCGCGACAATAGCAATAAAGTGATTAATCTTCTGCGTGAATACAACCTTGAAAGTAGAGTTGTAGGAGTGCTCAAGAGTGATTTATTAGTGCATTATGATAATGTAATTGATTATGCCACCACCAATGATATTATAAAAGAGAAGCGTAGCACCTCTATGCACTACCTCAAGGAGCAATTAAGCAAGAATGAACAATAAAAAGCACATTAATAGCCTTGCGGAACTTCATGCCTGCACTAGTTGCCAAATTTGCTCTGCTGTATGTCCAGTAGAAGCAATATCTATTGAGCTAAACGGTGAAGGTTTTTTTCGGCCGGTAGTTGATGAAAACATTTGTATCGGATGCCAAAAATGCACGAAGTATTGCTATAAGTTTGATGAAGAGGTCATCGGTTCTGATATTAATGAGCTAAGTAAAATCAACCATTATGCTGCTGTAACAAACGATAAGGAGCTACTCCGTAAAACATCTTCTGGTGGTATTGCAAGTGAAATAGCATCTTATCTTTATGATATCGGCTATAATGTAGTAGGCGTATTCTACAATGTTCAAACAGACTGCCCAGAGCATTATATAGCACGACATAAAAGCGACCTTCCACTATTTAGAGGTTCTAAATATATACATGCAAATAACGAGAAAGTTCTAAAAGAGATCCTAAAGAAAGCCAAAGCAAATGGAGAGAAATATGCTTTCTTTGGACTTCCTTGTGAAGTCTATGCTATTGATCAATTTTCTAGAGCAAATAACATACGTGAACAATTTATTTTAATTGATTTGTACTGTCACGGAGTACCTTCCTACCTAATTTGGGGTAAGTATATAGATGGGTTAAAGAAGAACGAAGCTCAACCTATAGAGTACTCCTATATAAACTTCAGGTCGAAATCACATACTATATGGGGAGAATATAGAATTGAGTTTCAAGATAGTAGCGAACAGACCACATATCTTAGTAAAAACAACGACCCATTTTTTGAATTGTTCTTTTCGAACCAACTACTTAACGACTCTTGCAGTAACTGTCACCTTAGGGGCAACCTAAGCTACTGTGATATAAGAGTAGGAGACTTTTGGGGTCCTAAGTATATTCTCAATAGAGATGGATATTCTATTGTTTCAGCCAATAGCAATATGGGTTTGGAAATCATCAACTCCTTGAAAGGAAAGATATTATTCTCCAAATGCGATGCAGGGGAATTCGCTCCTTATCAGTCGTTATTCAACATTTACCGACCCGATGAAACACTACGAAACAATCTGCTTGAAATGCTTACCAATGGCAAAAAAAGTCTTCCAGAAATAGTGGACTACTACTACCAACATAATGGAGCTTCAGGTAGACTCAAATACAGGCTTAAGAGCGTACTTAGTCTGTTTCCCTATAGATTTACCCAAATCATAAAATACTTTTATTACCTAATAAGATAAAACAAGCATGCTGTACGTGATAATGAGTGTCTATAAAAATGACACGGTGGAGGATCTGAAGATTGCTATTGATAGCATTTTAGCACAAACCTATAAGGATTTCAAGCTTTACATAAAGCGAGATGGGCAAGTACCTGATGAGCTAGATAACTACCTCGATAGCATTAGTGATCAGAGGGTAACTATTCGCAAAAGGGAAAGCAATATGGGGCTAGCCATCTCTCTTAACGAGTTACTTGATGAAGTGCTCTTACTGGACGACTGTGAGTTTATCGCTAGAATGGATGCCGATGATTATTCACTACCTGTACGCTTTGAAAAACAAGTAAAGTATCTCAAGCAACACACAGATGTGGATATTCTTGGATCATACATTACCGAATCAAATGACCCATTAGACCCAAAAGGGAACCTAGTAAAATACCCTACTGATCACCTAGGTTGCAAGAACATATTTGGGAAAAGGCATCCACTAGCACATGTAACAGTGATGTTTAGAAAGTCATATTTTGAAAGAGCAGGACTATACCCAACCGACACACTGCGAGATGAAGATGGCTCCCTATGGCTAAATGGTTTTTTGAATGGTTGTATATTTGCCAATCTGCCAGAAGTATTAGTGCGGGTAAGGGTTTCTTCCGACTTTTATAATCGTAGAAACTCAAATGAGAAAACCAAGCAAGATTACCTGAACCGTGTACGTATAATAAAAGCTCTTGATCTCCCTAAGATTAATTATCTATATGCGTATACCCGGTATTTATTATTTCGTTTCAGTCCTTCGTTCATACTTGAATTAGCATATAAACTAAGATAATTGCATGTGGGTGAAGTGGATATTTGATAGGGTGATGGCGCTGGTGGGGCTAGTGGTGCTCTCGCCTTTGCTGGCGGTGGTGGCACTATTGATTGCGATTAAGATGTCTGGTGGGCCAGTACTCTTTAGGCAGAAGCGTGTGGGACAATATGGCGAACTATTCACGATGGTGAAGTTTCGCTCTATGACGGTAGCACACGGCGGCAGCTCTATCTCGGTAGCGGGGGAGGCGCGGATCACGCCTCTAGGGGCTAAGCTCCGAAAGTACAAGCTCGATGAGCTTCCTGAGCTTTGGAATGTACTGATCGGAGATATGAGTTTTGTGGGACCACGCCCCGATGTGCCGGGCTATGCCGACAAACTGGTGGGAGAGGATCGCGAGATACTCCAACTAAAGCCTGGCATCACGGGACCGGCTTCTCTGAAATACCGCAATGAGGAGGAGATACTCGCCTCTGTGGAAGATCCGATCCGCTACAATGATGAGGTGATTTTCCCAGATAAGGTGAGGATCAATAGGGAGTATATGGAGGAGTGGTCGTTTTGGGGCGATATCCGGATCATATTCAAGACGGTGCTGGGATAAGGAGGTGGCGGGAGAACGAGGAATGGGCTTTGAAGGACTTGAAAGGCGATGATGTCTCTTCTAGCGACCAGAATGATTGGGGTTGCTTGGAAGTTATTGGTAATTTTGCTCAACAGTTTGGGAGATGATTTTGGATATATGTAGGGCTAGACCTACTTCTGCTGAAAATCTTAGCAGACTGCTACTAAGGGATAGTAAATATTTACAAAGTCAATACCTGAAGGAGTTGTTGGAGGCTGGGGAACTAGAGTATACCTACCCTGATATGCCGAGGCACCCAAAACAGAAGTATAGGACTAAAGTGTGAGATAGTGATATGGAAGAGAAGAAGAGGATATGGCTATCGCTGGCCCAGATGGGGGGCGAGGAGCAGAAGTATATTAAGGAGGCGTTTGATACCAATTGGGTGGTACCGCTTGGTCCGAATGTGAATGCTTTTGAGCAGGACTTACGCAATTACCTGGATGAAGATGTGCATGTGGTGGCACTGAGTGCCGGCACGGCGGCACTTCACCTGGCATTGGTGATGCTTGATGTGAAGCCGGGTGATGAAGTGCTTTGCCAAAGCTTTACCTTCTCGGCAAGTGCCAATCCGATCAAGTACCAAGGGGCGAGTCCTGTATTTGTGGATAGCGAACCGGAGACGTGGAATATGTGTCCGAAAGCGCTCCGAAAGGCGATTGAGGATCGGATCAAGGTGACGGGTAAGAAGCCGGTTGCGATCATCCCTGTGCACCTCTATGGTACGCCGGCGAAGATGGATGAGATCCTAGCGATCGCCCGTGAGTATGATATCCCTGTAGTGGAGGATGCTGCGGAGGCACTTGGCTCTACCTACAAAGGGCGTAAGTGCGGTACGCTGGGTAAGTATGGGGCGCTCTCATTCAATGGCAATAAGATCATCACCACCTCGGGTGGAGGGGCACTAGTGACGCACAGCGAAGCGGAGGCAAAGCGGGTGATGTTTTTTGCCACACAAGCACGCGAACCGGCTCCCCACTATCAGCACGAGCATATCGGTTACAACTACCGTCTCTCGAACATCTCGGCCGGTATCGGTCGCGGTCAGATGGAGGTGCTACAGGAGCATGTTGATGCCCGTAGGAGCCACCACGCCTACTATCGTGAGGCGCTCTCTAAGGTGAAGGGGATTGAGGTGATGAGTGCCCCATCTAGCGATTTCAATAGCAATTACTGGCTCACCTGTATCACAATAGATAGCAAGGTGACTGGCTATGACCGTGAGGAGCTTCGTCAGCGGTTGGAGGCGGAGAATATTGAGAGCCGCCCTCTTTGGAAACCGATGCACCTACAACCGGTCTTTGCCGACTGCCCCTTCTACAGCATGGTGGAGGGCAAGGCGATCTCGGAGCAACTCTTTGATGTGGGGCTCTGCCTTCCATCGGGCTCTGCCCTCACCTCCGCCGACCTGGATAGGGTGATCGCAACGATTGTTGGAAAATAGAGACTGTTGCACGAAGGCGATCTGCCTATTGATCATGGTATGGCTTTGTCCGACCCACAAGGGGTCGTGGGTTTTGGTCGCCTTATTTACCCCCATTCTTCGGCTCTGAGAGCCTCGAATGAGGGCTACGACAAATCGGACCTCCTCGCGGAGGTCCTTATCTAAGGCTGTTGCACGAAGGCGATCTGCGGCGTTGCTTTCGGAATTCGGGCTCGGTTACGTACGTGAGTACGCTCCCAGCGCCCTCACCCTCAGTGCCTATTTAGGGACCTTGGCACCCTATCGGTTGCCTAGCATCTCATCCTTCGTGCAAAGTCTCAGCACATTTGAATCAAGTGTGTGAGAATGGCACTTCATGCAACATTCTCTATCTATAGGCACTCCGATGAATACAATGTAGAAGCCACTAGCCATACCACCTCTAATTTGGTTATATTTGCTACAAAAAAGGAAGATATGAGGAAGCTAAGATTAAGATCGATCATGGTAGCGGCACTCTTGCTGCTTTTCGTATCGCCACAACTTTTGGCGGAGGGGGAGCAGCTACGGGTGATGACCTTCAATATACGTTATGACAATAAAGGGGATTCGGCACAGCAGTGGAGCCTCAGGAAAGCTGGTGTGGCACAGTTACTCAACAGCCAAACCATGGACCTACTGGGCGCTCAGGAGGTGCTGAAAAATCAGCTGGAGGACCTTGTCGCAATGCTTCCCCACCACAACTTCATCGGTGTGGGAAGGGACGATGGGAAGGAGGCAGGGGAGTATGCCCCACTCTTCTACGACACACGCCGCTTTCAGCTGAAAGAGGGCGGTTACTTTTGGCTGTCGGAGACGCCAGAGGTGGCGAGTATTGGTTGGGACGCAGCTTGTGCTCGCATCGTCACTTGGGGCTACTTCTATGACCGTGAGGCTCAGCAGGAATTGGTCTGCTTCAACCTCCACCTGGACCATGTGGGAAAGGTGGCTCGCAGAGAGAGTCTAGCGCTCCTCACTAAGCATATTGCGCCCTTTATCCAAGCGCAAATAGCTGTGATAGTGATGGGCGACTTCAATGCGGCACCGAGTGAAGAGCTGATGCAGCACCCTCTACCCTTGCTTGATAGTTACCTAGAGAGCCCTGTGAAGGAGGGTCCCAGCTGGAGTTTTCACAACTTTGGGCGAATCCCTCTGCCTGAGCGTCAGCGGATCGACTACATCTTTTACTCACCCCTACTCGCACCCATCAATTATCAGAGCATCCACCCCAATAATGAAGAGGGGGTATGCTTTCTTTCCGACCACACCCCTGTAGTTGTCACCTTTGGATATAATAGGGAAAGAAAAATGATGGCGCCAACTTGCTCCACCTTATAATAGCTAAAAAAGTGGTATCTTTGAGTGAATGAGTATTTAGTAAGTAACACCCTTAAGACGAATAAAAGTAATATGAAAGGACGTGTACTGATCATAGGTGCCGGAGGTGTAGGCACTGTAGTAGCTAAGAAGGTGGCGATGAATAGCGATGTCTTTACCGACATTATGCTCGCTAGCCGCAATAAAGCGAAGTGCGACGCAATAGCCAATAATATCAAGGAGGCGAAGATCAAGACCGCACAGGTGGATGCCGACAACGTGGAGGAGCTAGTAGCTCTATTTAATGAGTTTAAGCCTGAGTTGGTGATCAATGTAGCCCTTCCTTACCAAGACCTCACCATTATGGATGCTTGCTTGGAGTGCGGGGTCAACTACCTCGATACTGCCAATTACGAGCCAAAGGACGAGGCGAAATATCAATATAGCTGGCAGTGGGCTTACCAGGACCGCTTCAAGGAGGCTGGGCTGACTGCTATCCTAGGTTGTGGCTTCGACCCTGGGGTAACTAGTGTCTTCACCGCTTACGCAGCTAAGCATCATTTCGATGAGATCCACTATCTCGATATCGTGGATTGCAACGCTGGTGACCACCACAAGGCTTTTGCCACCAACTTCAACCCGGAAATCAATATCCGTGAGGTGACCCAAAGGGGTAAGTATTGGAAAAATGGCCAATGGATTGAGACCGAACCGCTATCTATCCACAAGCCACTCACCTACCCCGAGGTAGGGCCACGTGAGAGCTATCTCCTTTACCACGAGGAGCTGGAGAGCTTGGTGAAGAACTTCCCAAGCCTCAAGAGGGCACGCTTCTGGATGACCTTTGGGCAGGAGTACCTCACCCACCTCAGGGTGATCCAAAATATCGGTATGGCAAGTATTGAGCCAATCAATTATGAGGGGAAGGAGATCGTACCGATCCAATTCCTCAAGGCGGTACTCCCCGATCCTAAGGAGCTAGGCGAGAATTATACCGGTCAGACCTCTATCGGCTGCCGTATCCATGGTATCAAGGATGGCAAGGAGCGTACCTACTACATCTATAATAATTGTAGCCACGAGGCGGCTTACAAGGAGACCGGTGCGCAGGGCGTTAGCTATACCACTGGCGTGCCAGCTACTACTGGGGCGATGATGTTTTTCAAAGGCCTCTGGAGTGGGCATGGTGTCTTCAACGTCGAGGAGTTTGATCCCGATCCATTCCTAGAGGAGGTGGCAAAGCAAGGGCTCCCATGGCATGAGCTTCACGATATAGACCTAGAGCTATGATAGAGATAGGCGATAAGATCCCCGAAATCCTAGGGGTGGACCAAGATGGTAAGGAGTACACCCGCAAGGGACTGAAAGGGCAGAAGTTTGTACTTTATTTCTACCCAAAGGATAATACCAGTGGTTGCACTGCCGAGGCGTGTAGTTTTCGTGACGGCATGGCCGACCTACAGGATGCTGGCTACCAAGTGATAGGAGTGAGCAAGGATAGTGCCAAGAGCCACCAGAAGTTTATTGAGCAGCATAGCCTCCCCTTCCCCCTTATCGTGGATACCGAGACTGAGCTACAGCAAGACTTTGGCGTCTGGGTGGAGAAGAGCATGTATGGCCGAAAGTATATGGGCACGCAGCGTACCACTTTCCTCATTGATGAGGAGGGTGTGGTGAGAGGTAAGTTCTCCGGCCGGGAGATCAAGACCAAGGAGCATGCCGCACAGGTACTTAAATTGATCAAACAATTAGAAGAAGATAAAGAGTAATGGCAAAGGAAGAGACAAAGGAGCAATCGGCAGAGCAACAGCAGAAGGAGAAGGCACTTAAGTCGGTGTTGGATAAGATTGAGAAGACCTTCGGCAAAGGCTCTATCATGAATATGGCGTCGCAGGAAATCGAGGATATAGAGGTGATCCCTACCGGCTCCCTCAACCTCGACATTGCCCTCGGTGTAGGGGGATACCCCAAGGGACGAATTGTGGAGATCTACGGCCCTGAGTCGTCAGGTAAGACCACTCTAGCCATACACGCTATCGCAGAGTGCCAGAAGCAAGGTGGCTTCGCTGCCATCATCGATGCGGAGAATGCATTCGACCGCAGCTATGCCGAGGCACTCGGGGTAGACCTCTCCAAGCTTTGGATATCTCAGCCCGATACGGGAGAGCAGGCACTTGATATCGCTGAGAACCTAATCCGTTCGTCGGCAATGGACCTCATCGTGATCGACTCCGTGGCGGCACTGACCCCAAAGGGTGAGATTGAGGGCGATATGGGTGAGAATAGAGTGGGTCTTCATGCCCGACTGATGAGCCAGGCTCTGCGTAAGCTCGCCGGTATCATCAATCGTACCAAGACCACCTGTATCTTTATCAACCAGTTGCGTGAGAAGATTGGTGCCTACGGCAACCCCGAGACCACTACCGGTGGTAATGCTCTGAAGTACTACGCCTCGGTGCGACTAGATATCCGCAAAAGCACTCCTATCAAGGATGCTGATGGCGAAGTGATCGGTAACCTCACCAAGGTAAAGGTGGCTAAGAATAAGGTAGCCCCTCCATTCCGTCGCGCTGAGTTTGATATCATGTTTGGACGAGGTATCTCCAAGGTTGGAGAGATCGTCGACGTAGGTGCAGACCTAGATATCATACGCAAAAGCGGCTCATGGTATAGCTATGAAGATACCAAATTGGGACAAGGTAGAGACAAAGCGATTGAAGTCCTCAATGAAAATCCCGACTTATTGGAACTCATTGAGAATCAAATCCATGAGCAACTTGGAGCAAAAGTCAAGTAAATATATTTATTAACGACGCTATACATACCACCGTTTATTAAATATATATTCAAGAAACTAGTGTTATAAAGCATAGGGATTTACTTGGTAAGATGTTAAGATTTGATGACCTTTGTGTTGTCAGAAAAGCATAACCTAATCAATCTTTCTTACCTAACATCCTAATATATTGTGGAATGACCGACAAAGGCTGTACGCGAAGTACAGCTTTTGTCGTTTTAAGAGGATAATGCAAAAAGGGCACCCATAACGGGCGCCCTTTTTTGTTGCCTCAACCGATTAGTTTCGATGCGGTGAAACTCCAGTTTCAATGCGGTAAAAAAAGAGTCTCCCACCTAAGCTATCAAATGTCTTGGATAGTGGCTTATCAGACAAGTCGGAGGGGCATCCCCCCTAAGCCCCGAACAACTGTTGCAGATATGTTATTATTCGATGAATAAGAAAACCCCGAAAGGGGTTTCACGGTGTAATAACCCAGGCTTCCCCCTGAGGGCAAGCGAAAGCGAGCCATAAGGTGAAGCTTGGGTAGCAAAGACCAATACAATCACACTACCCCGAAGGGGTTGCATATAGATAACAACCTATGAATCTTAAAGTGCAACCCCTTTGGGCTTCTACCACCAGCACCCGACAGGGTGCCATTCAGCTAGCTTCCATTCGAGGCTCGCAGAGCCGAAGACTGGGGGTAAACGATACCCACCCGCAATAATCTTTGTTACCTACCTTTAAATATTCCTGTTTCGTTGTCACGATTCCATACACCCTTTTGATCTGATTGATATTTACGTCCGCGCGAAAGATTCCACGTTAGATTCAAGGAGATCATATTTCCCCATTCTGGAATATATACAGTTAAATCTTTCTTGACG
>QWCK01001774.1_pt1 | contig 29948 bp, 26 predicted proteins | sample 1972571 | NCBI WGS metagenome assembly QWCK01 (sample SAMN09866710, study PRJNA288562) | Human gut metagenome isolate term2_stool, whole genome shotgun sequencing... | isolation source: gut | host: Homo sapiens | place: USA: California | reverse complement strand
ATTTTTGCAAAAGAAAAAACGCACCTTCAATTTTGTGGAAACTGAAAGTGCGCTATGTAAAGCTGATTCAATTATTCACGAAAGGATTCCAGATATTCGTCCAGCACTTCTACGTTCACCAGTGCAATGCGTTTCAACCGGACGACAGCGTGAGCATCCTGTGCGACTTGTCGGAAAGAGTTTTTGCCCATCGAGTAGAGGACTGCCCCTTCCTCGTAGCGAACGTATTTCTTTTTCTTTCCAGCCAGCAGTTTTTCCAGTTCAGGAACTTCAACTGAGTTTCGCTTATGTGCCATGGTATTCTTCTCCTTTGTCAAGGTTATGTGGTATACTTGCATTATCAGGATATAGAAAAAGGACACTCCACTTTCGGCTTTTGCCGATGGTGAAATGTCCTCTTGACTGTTTTCTCGTTTACAGTTTTCTGCTGGATGTGGAACTGGCGAAAATCCGTCACGCTCCGTTTGGGATTTTTGCCTTCTCCGACAAGCCCCTAAGAAATCCGTCTGAACATTCAGGTTTTTGGTACATTCAGGGTCGGATTTTCAGTTCGTGCGGACTGTCGGAGACACAAGGATTACCACGTAGCTTAGTTAGATTCCGGGCGCATCGTCGGGAACAACAGCACGTCACGGATGGAGGCGCTGTCGGTCAGCAGCATGACGAGGCGGTCCACGCCGAAGCCAAGGCCGCCCGTGGGGGGCAGGCCGTACTCCAGAGCGTTGACGTAGTCGTAATCGACCTGGGCCTTGCAGTCGGGCTCAATGGCCTTGCGCTCGGCGACCTGGCGCTCAAAGCGGCCTTTCTGGTCGATGGGGTCGTTCAGCTCGCTGAACGCGTTGCCGTACTCGGTGCAGTCGATGAAATACTCAAAGCGCTCGGTGAAAGCGGGATCGTCCGGCTTGCGCTTGGCCAGCGGGCTGATCTCGACAGGGTAATCGTAGATAAAGGTGGGCTGGATGAGTTTGTCCTCGACAAAGGCGTCGAAGAACTCGGCCAGGATGGCACCCTTGGTGGGCACTTCCGGCAACTCCACATGGTTGGCCTTGGCGGCGGCGATGGCGTCCTCATCGGTCTTCCAGTCGTTGAAGTCCACGCCGGAATATTTCTTGACAGCCTCGATCATGGTCAGGCGCTCCCAGTGGCCCATGTCGATCTGCTTGCCCTGATAGGGGATGACCATGCTGCCGCAGATCTTGAGGGCGAGGCGCTTGTACAGCTCCTCCACCAGATCCATCATGCCATGGAAATCGGTGAAAGCCTGATACAGCTCAATGGTGGTGAACTCCGGGTTGTGCTTGGGGTCCATGCCCTCGTTGCGGAAGATACGGCCGACCTCGTACACGCGGTCCATGCCGCCCACGATCAGACGCTTGAGGTAAAGCTCAGTCTCAATGCGCAGCACCATGTCCATGTTCAGGGTGTTGTGGTGGGTGTAGAACGGACGGGCGGAGGCACCGATCTCAAACGGAGTCAGGATGGGGGTATCGACCTCCAGGAAGCCTTTCTCGTCCAGATAAGCGCGGATCTCTTTCAGGATCTGGCTGCGCTTGACAAACGTTTCCTTGACCTCGGGGTTGGCAATGAGGTCCACATAGCGCTGGCGGTAACGGGTCTCGGTATCGGTCAGGCCGTGGAACTTTTCGGGCAGGGGACGCAGGCTCTTGGCCAGCAGGGTCAGCTCGGTAGCGCGGACGCTCAGCTCGCCGGTCTTGGTGCGGAACACTTCGCCCTTGACGCCAATGATATCGCCCACATCCAGCTTCTTGAATGCGGCATAGGGCTCCTCGCCCAGCTCGTCGCGGCGGACATAGAGCTGGATATCGCCCTTGTCGTCGCGCAGGTGGGCAAAGCTGGCTTTGCCCATGACGCGCTTGGACATCATACGGCCTGCCAGAGCCACGGTCTTGCCGCTGTCGGTCTCATTGGGCAGATCCTTGAATTCCTCTTTCAGGTCGGCCGAGTAGGCGTCCTGAGGGAACTTGGTCAGGGTGAACGGATCGTGACCAGCGGCCTGCAGGTCGGCCAGCTTCTGGCGGCGCACCTGTACCTGCTCGCTCTCGGTCAGACCCTGCGCGGGGTTCTTCTTTTGCTCTTCCATGGTTTCTCCTATCAGTTGGCGGCGTGGGTAATGGCCAGCACTTCGTACTCAACGGTCTGGCCGGTGGGCAGCAGGACTTCTGCTTTCTCACCCACGGCCTTGCCCAGCAGGCCGTGGCCCACGGGGCTCTCATCGCTGATCTTGCCGTTCAGGGGGTCTGCCTCGGTGCGGCCCACGATGTCATACTCTTCCACTTCATCGTCGCCGGTCATTTTGATGGAAACGTGGGTACCAACGGCCACACTATCCACGCTCAGCTCGCTCTCGTCGATGACGACAGCGTTCTTGACCATCTGCTCCAGCTCGGTGATGCGGTTCTCCACCAGGCCCTGGGTGTTCTTGGCCTCGTCGTACTCGCTGTTCTCGGACAGGTCGCCGTGGCTGCGGGCTTCCTTGATCTCTTCTGCCAGCTCTTTGCGGCGGACGGTCTTGAGGTATTCCAGTTCATCCTGCATTGCCTTGAGGCCAGCAGCGGACATCTTGATTTCTTGTGCCATTTGGGAATCTCTCCTTGTCTATTTGTTGGGTGCAGCCGGGCGCACAGGGCGCAAAACCACACACGAATGCCATTTTGACTTTCTTATTATAATAGCAACCCCGGGCGTTGTCAACCAAAAACCCCGCCCAGCCTGCGCAAAAACGCAAGAAAAAGCCCTGCCGACAGAGGGAAGTGCCGACAGGGCCTTGGAGATGTCTTAGGGTTCCTCTCATTGGCTCCCCTGCCAGGGGAACTGGACACGCCAACGCGCGGCCTGAGAGGTTTTATTGCAAATCGAAAAATCAGTCGTCCGCTGCCTCATCCAGATTGCCCAGCTTCTTAGCCTGCTCGATCACGGCAGGCACCAGATTCTCGGGCAGGATCTCATAGCGGGCAAACTCGGTGGTGAACCAGCCGCGGCCCTGGGTGGTCTGCCGGATGAACGTGGTGAAGTTGCTCAGTTCTGCCAGCGGCACCTCGGCAATGATGGTCTGCAAGCCGTCTTCGTCGGGTTCCATGCCCAGCACACGGCCGCGGCGCTTGGTCACGTCGCCCATGATGTCGCCGGTGTTGTCGTTGGGGACATGCGCTTTCAGGGTGTGGATGGGCTCCAGAATGACGGGGCCTGCCTCGGGCATGGCAGCCTTATAGGCCAGCTTGGCGGCCATGATAAAGGCCATTTCGGAGCTGTCCACGGGGTGGTAGCTGCCGTCCAGCAGGGTGGCTTTCAGGCCCACGACGGGATAACCGGCCAGCACGCCCTTTTCGGCGGCAAGGCGGACACCCTTTTCGACAGCCGGGAAGAAGTTCTTGGGGACGCTGCCGCCGAAGATCTTTTCCTCAAAGACGACCTGCTCGCTGTCGCAGGGCTCAAAGTTGATCACGACATCACCGAACTGGCCGTGGCCGCCGGTCTGCTTCTTATGGCGGCCTTGCTTCTGGCAGGCCTTGCGGATGGACTCACGGTAAGCGATGCGGGGTGCTTCCAGGCCGATCTCCACGCCGAACTTGTTCTTCAGCTTGGCCTTGACGACATCCAGGTGCTGCTCGCCCAGACCACCAATGATCTGCTGGTGGGTCTCGGCATTGTTAAGATAGCTCAGGGTGGGGTCTTCTTCCATCAGGCGGGCCAGCGCGCTGCTGATCTTGCCCTCGTCGCCTTTCTTGGCCACGGTGACAGCCATGAACAGGCTGGGCAGCGGGAAGACGGGAGCGGGCATTTTGACCACACGGGAGGCGTCGCAGAGGGTGTCGCCGGTTTTGGCGGAGACCAGCTTTGCGACCGCGCCGATATCACCGGCGCCGATGCCATCCGCGTCCACCTGCTTCTTGCCGATGACGGTGAGCGGCTTGCTGATCTTCTCGACTTCGCCGGTGCGGGCGTTGGTCAGGGGCTCACCAGCCGTCACTTTGCCGCTGATGACACGCAGGTAGCTCAGTTTGCCCACGAACGGGTCAGCCACGGTCTTGAAGACATAAGCGGCGGTGGGCTCCTCCTCGGTGCAGTGCAGCTCCACGGGCTCGCCGTTGGCGTTCTCAGCCAGAATGAAGGCGTCATGTGCCGGGCTGGGCAGCAGCTTGTGCATGTTGTACAGCAGCATATCCAGTGCCTGCAGATTGACGGCGCTGCCGCAGAAGACGGGGGTGATGAGGCCGTCCTTGACGCCCTTGCGCATCCCCTCAACGATCTCCTCAGTGGTGAACGGTTCGCCGCCGAAGAACTTCTCCATCAGCTCATCATCGGTCTCAGCGATCGCCTCGCTCATGGCTTCGATCAGGCCCTGGAAGCGGTGGCCGATGTCGGGCAGTTCCACCTGGATCTGCTTGCCGCCCTCATACTTAAAGGCTTTCTGGCTGAACAGGTTGATGTAAACGGGGGTGCCGTCGTCCAGCTTGGCCGGGACGACGCAGGGGCAGACGGTGGAGCCGAACTTGATCTTCATGTCCTCGAGGATCTTGAAGTAGTTGGCGTTTTCCAGATCGCACTTGGAGACGAAGACCATGGTGGCCTTGCCGTTCTTGCGGGCCAGCTGGAACGCCTTTTCCGCGCCAACGGTCACGCCGCTGCGGCCGGACACGCAGACCAGCACGCTCTCTGCCGCGCGGATGCCCTCATACTCGCCCGCCTCAAAATCGAACAGGCCCGGCGCGTCGATGAGGTTGTACTTGATGCCCTCATATTCCACCGGAACGACCGATGCCGACAGGCTGGCTTTGCGCTTTGCTTCTTCAGGGTCAAAGTCCGAAACCGTGGTGCCGTCCTCGACACGGCCCATACGCTCTGCTGCGCCCGAAAAATAGACCAATGCCTCAGTCAGCGTTGTTTTGCCGCTGCCGGCATGGCCTGCAATCAAGATATTGCGGATGTTGTTGCTTGCGTATTTCATATCGGTTTTTTCCCTCTTTCCGCCGCACGGAGCATTCTCTCCGCTTTTGTGGCATATTTTACAAAGATAATACCACACTCAAAGCAATTTTCAAATAGATTGCTTGAAAAAATCTTTCTTCTCCCTGCCAAACTTCCAGAGATGGTTTTGTGCATATTGACTGGACGTGGCGAAAATTGATTGTAAAACGTTGGATGATACGTTATAATAAAGGCGCTGAAAATGATTTTGCAAGGAGACTTGTTATGAAACGCACTGATTACATCAACTGGGATGAATATTTTATGGGCATCGCTCTGCTTACCGCCATGCGCTCCAAGGACCCAAGCAGCCAGGTGGGGGCCTGCATCGTCAGCCCGGAGAACAAGATCCTCTCACTGGGCTATAACGGGATGCCCATCGGCTGTGATGATGACGCCATGCCCTGGGAGCGGGAGGGCGACCCGCTGGACACCAAGTATATGTACGTCTGCCACGCGGAGCTCAACGCCATCCTCAACAGTGCCCACAACAACCTGAAAGGTGCCCGGGTGTATGTGACCCTCTTCCCCTGCAACGAGTGCACCAAGGCCATCATCCAGTCTGGCATCTCGGAGGTGGTGTACTACAGCGATAAATACCACGATACGGATTCCAGTGTGGCAGCGCGGTTCATGTTCAAAAAAGCGGGCGTCCGTCTGACGCCCTATCAGGCCAGCGGGCGGAAAGTGAATCTTGACCTGTAATCTTACCTGCTATATAATAAGGCATAACACTTCGCATAAAAATTCATAAATTTATGTATAGAGAGGTAAATATACAATGAGCCTGAAAAACCGCAGCTTTCTGAAGCTTCTGGATTACACCCCGGCGGAGATCGAGCAGCTGCTTGATCTGGCCGCGGACCTCAAGGCCAAGAAAAAGGCCGGCATCCCGCATGATAAACTCCACGGCAAGAACATTGCCCTGATCTTTGAGAAGACCTCCACCCGCACCCGCTGCAGCTTTGAGGTCGCTGCCCATGACCTGGGAATGCAGGTCACTTATCTGGACCCGTCGGGCAGCCAGATCGGCAAAAAGGAGTCCATTGCGGATACCGCCCGGGTGCTGGGCCGGATGTTTGACGGCATCGAGTACCGCGGCTATGGGCAGGAGATCGTGGAAGACCTGGCAAAATATGCAGGTGTCCCGGTCTGGAACGGCCTGACCAACGAGTTCCATCCCACCCAGATCCTCGCGGACTTCCTCACCATCCGGGAGCACTTCGGCAAGCTGAAAGGCATCCACTTTGTCTACTTCGGGGACGCCCGCTATAACATGGGCAACAGCCTGATGGTGGGCTGCGCCAAGATGGGCCTCCACTTTACGGCCTGCGCCCCCAAGAAGTACCAGCCGGACCCGGCTCTCGTGGCCCAGTGTGAGGCCATTGCGGCAGAGACGGGCGCGACCCTCCGTTTTGAGGAGGACCCCGCCGTGGCCGCCAAGGGGGCCGACGTGCTGTATACCGACGTCTGGGTCTCCATGGGCGAGCCGGTGGAGGTCTGGGCCGAGCGGATCAACGACCTGGCCGCTTACCAGATCAACCAGGAGCTCATGAAGATTGCAGGCCCCAAGGCCGTGTTCATGCACTGCCTGCCCGCTTACCACGACCACAAGACCACCGTGGGCAAGGAGATGGGCGAGCGTTTTGGCCGCGACGCCATGGAAGTGACGGACGAGGTCTTTGAGGGTCCCCAGAGCATCGTCTTTGATGAAGCGGAGAACCGGATGCACACCATCAAGGCCGTTATGGCAGCGACGCTGGGCTACGAGGCCTGATGGGCGGCGGACATGTCTCCCGGCCGGATTTCGGGATGCCGCAGCCGGACCCGAACCACCCGCTGACCGAGTTTTACCTTGCGCTGCAGCACGCGCTGGACAAAGAGGGCAGCTTTGCGCTGCCTGCCCTGTACGCGGGCTTTCAGGCCCCGGCCCGGCGCGTTTATGCGGATGAGGCGGCGGAGTACCTGACCCTTTCTTCCACGGCAGGGGAGGGCATGACCCGGCTGCTGGCCCCGGGGCATTTGCAGCTGCTCTACAGCAGCCTGCATGTGATGCCGGACGGGGCCCCGGCGGCCCTGCTGCTGACGGAGGAGTGTACCCGCACCGTGGTTGCGGTACAGCTGCTGCCGCCCTTTGTGTGGGAAGACCCGCTCCCGCCGTTGCCGGACACCCTGGCGGCACTGACGCTCACCCTGACCATGCAGGACGTGGAGGCCATCGACACGGACCCCGCCGCGCTGGGGCGGCGGCTGGTGGAACGGACGGAGGGCAAGCGCTGGCTGCACCACCCGAGAGTGGAAACCTTCCTGGCGGAGCGGGTGGCCTTGTTCCAGCGGGTCTACCGCCGCTGAGGAGAGCGTACCCTAAAATCTACCAGAGCCATTTGTTCGGAATTCGGACAAATGGCTCTTTTGTTTTGCGCGTGTTCATGTTATACTTTGCGTACCGGGCCTGCCGAAGAATCCGGGCGGGCCGGGGCGCACTGGAAAAATTTTGTGCGTTTCCTGCAATAATCGGGGCCGCTCAACCGTGTAATGAGCGAAATGTCCCCCAAGTACCGAATCAGAATCCATCGAGCCCCGGGTGCCGGGGTGTCAAAGGAGTATGCGAATTATGGGACAGCTATCCAAAGATGAAGTTTTTGCGCTGGCCGTGCAGCGATACAGCGACACGGTGTTTCGTGCCGCCATGCACAATTGCAGCTGCACCGCCGATGCGGAGGATGTGGTGCAGGATGTATTTGAAAAGCTGCTGAACTACAGCGGCCGCTTTGAGAGTGAGGAGCATCTCAAGGCCTGGCTGCTGCGGGTGGCCATCAACCGCTGCCACGACCTGACCCGCGCTGCCCACCAGAAAGACACCGAGCTGGACGAGAACCTGCCTGCCCCGGATACTTTTGAGGATGGCAGCGTGCTGGACGCCGTGCGCTCTCTGCCTGAAAATTACCGCAACGCCATTTACCTCCATTATTATGAGGGCTACACGGCGGCGGAGGTGGGGCGGATGCTGGGCGCCCCCACCAACACGGTGCTGAGCTGGCTGCGGCGGGCGCGGGCACAGTTACATACGATGCTGAGGGAGGAGATCGAAGATGAGGTGGTTTGAATATAAGATGGAGGTCGATGACCTCCATGCCTCGGATGATTTAAAGGCAAAGCTGCTGGCCATGCAGAGCCAGCAGGCCGTCTTGGCTCCTGCTGCAAAAACCGTCACGCGGAAACAGCCGGAAGTGCCTGCCCACAAAAAGGTGCTCCACTTCCCCAGCAGTCGTGTGTGGAAAGGGCTGGCTGCCTGCGCGGCGTTCTGCGTGGTGGCAGGTGGTGCGGCTTCCGTGCTCCATCTGGGAGTCATCGGGGTGGGAGGGGCCAAATCGTCCGGCCCGGCCACATTTTCTTCCCGGGAGGCCACCGGTTTCAGCATGGAAAACTCTGTTTCTTCTTATGCCATGGCCAGCGCCCCGGCTGTGGCCGACGATGCCATGAACGAAAGCAGCGCCGCCGCAGGCGGCGCGGATACCGGCACGGCGGTGCTGACCAGCGGGGAGCTGGAGAGCGCCGGGGAGAGTGCTCACGCCGCGGAGAGCAGCAAGATCATCTACACGGCCAACCTGACGCTGGAAAGCAAGGATTACGACGCAGCCCGCGCCGCGCTGGATGCCGCGCTGGCGGAAGCCGGCGGCTATCTGGAGTCCAGCGACGAGTACGCCAACAGCGGCAGCCGCCGGAGCCTCAGCCTGACCCTCCGGGTCCCGCAGGAAAATTATGAGAGCTTCCTCGCTGCCGTGGCCGCAACGGGCAATGTGACCTACAAGAGCCAGCAGGCCGAGGATGTCACCACCCAGTATATGGACATCGAGGCCCGGCTGGACAGCCTGAAAGAACAGCGCGCCCGTCTGCAGGAGCTGAAAGCCAGTGCGGATAACCTCTCCGACCTGCTTCAGATCGAGTCCTCCCTGAGTGATGTGCAGTACCAGCTGGAAAGCTATCAGAGCCAGCTGGACTGGTACAGCCGCCAGGTGGAGTGCTGCACCGTCTACCTCTCGCTGGAAGAGGTGCAGACCTATACCCCCGTGGAGGAGGGCTTTGGCTCCCGCATCCAGAACGCCCTGCGGGAGGGCTGGTCCGGCTTTGTGGAGACGGTGCAGAGCGCGGCGGTCTTCCTGGTGGGCCACTGGCCGTTCCTCGTAGTGGGCGCTGTCTGCGGCGTGATCTTCTATAAAGCGCGCCACCCGAAGCACAAAAAGCAAAAGTAAGATTTTTCTTTTCAAAAATGCTTGACATCCACCCGGTGTTGTGGTATTATACTTGAGCAGTCAGCGAGCGGCTGACGCGGACAAGTAAATATCGCGGGGTGGAGCAGTCTGGTAGCTCGTCGGGCTCATAACCCGAAGGTCGTTGGTTCAAATCCGGCCCCCGCAACCACCAAGCGTCTCGGAATGATCCGGGACGCTTTTCTTTTGTCCTTTCGTCCCCCAAAACCAAAGCCAGCCTCTGACCGGAACGTTCCGGCCGGAGGCTGGCTTTTTGTGCGTCTTATCCCAATTTTTTGACATTCTTTTGGGCAAAGAAGAAGCCCACGGCGCTCACGGCCACCACGACATAATAGGTCGCGATCCGGAAGAGCATCAGGACGCTCATCGTCTCGCCCCGGGTGAGGAACGCGCCGAATACCAGCAGAAATGCCGTCTCAATGGAGCCCATGCCGGCCACATTGGGCAGAGCGTTGGAGAGGAAGAGCATCAGTGCGGTGAGCAGCTGCACCTGCCCGAAACCCAGAGCGCTGGAAAGCCCCATGAACCGCAGGCAGAAGGAAGGAATGGTGTACATCAAAAAAAGCTTGCAGAGATGGACCGCGAAAATTTTCAGGCAGCGGGATTTTTCTGTCAGCAAGTGGCGGCTTTCTTCGCTCAGGGTGTCCAGCTGGGTCTGCCAGCTCTCCCGGCGGGCCTGCCATTTTTCCGTCTTGGGCAGCAGGCCCAGAGCCCTGCGGGCAAGGCTCTGCACCAGCGGGGCGGTGCAGAGGAGCACCAGCCCCAGGATGACCCCGGCCACCACCGTGTAGGCGGCGGGCAGGTAGCTCAAAACGCCAGTGGCGTGGGCCGTGAACCACTGCCGGTTCCAAAGCAGCAGTACCGTGGCATACACCAGAACGGCAGCCTTATGGAAGACGTATTGCAGGGTCATCAGCCCCACGCCGGGGCCAAGCCCCAGCCCGCAGCGGTGGAGGTAGTAGGTCTGCATGGGCACCGCTCCGGCCCCCAGACAGATGACGTTGCCAAACGTGCCCATCCATGCGTTGTCGATGCCGTGCCGCAGGGTAAAGCCGGGCAGGCGGCTGCGCACGATGAGCCAGCTGGCCACACCCTCCAAAAGCGGGTAGGTGATGCCCAGCGCCAGCACCAGTGCTACCTGTCCGAGGGAAAGCTGGGCCAGCGCGGCGGAGATCTCGGCCCAGTGATCCTGGAACAGCAGGACGAGCACGCCCGTCAGGGCCAGCAGGATGGCTACGGAGATCAGGGCTTTTTTGCGGGAGAGGGCAGGGCTCTGGTTTTGGCTTTGCCGGGGCATGGGACACGCTCCTTTCTCAACGGGATTTGAGGACAGTATAGCATATCCCTGCAGGCTTTTTGTGAACATGAGACAAATTTTTCTTGGCAAATACAGCAATATGATAAAAGGGACAGGCGTCTGCCTGTCCCTCGAGGGTTATTTGTTGTTCCACTGTTCCACTTTTTCGGTCAGCTCTTTTACCGCCGTGGTCAGCGTCCGGGCGAACGCTTCTTTGGAATAATAGCGCTCGTAGAGGGCGCGGCAGTCGTCGTGCATGGCGGCCAGCTCGGCGGGGTGCTCAATGGCCCAGCAGAGCAGCTTTTCCAGCTGGGCGGGGTCATCGTCCCGGTAGACAAAGCCGTCCACACCCTCGGTGACAAGGCCCGCCGTGCCCGTGTGCTCCGACACGATGGAGGGCTTGCCGAAGATCAGGCCCTCGGTGACGAAGGTTGGCATGGGGTCATCGCGGGAGGCGCAGACCAGGCAGGTGCACTGCTGCATCAGGGATTTGATCTCGTCCCGGCTCAGCCGCTTGCAGTAGAAGACGTTGGCGGGGTAATCGGCCGTCAGGTTCCGCACGGCGTCCATCATCTCCCGGTCGGCTGCCTTGCCCACAAAGAGGAACGAGGCTTTCTGCCGTACCTCGGGGGGCAGCAGCCGGATGGCCTTGCAGAAGATATCCTGACCTTTGCGCCGCTCGAAGGAACCCACGGTGACGAAGAGCGGGCGGCCATTGGCGTAGCCCAGGTCGTAGACCGGGAAGTCTTCTTTCGAGTAGTCGGGCAGGCCGTAGATGAGCTGTTTGATCTCGAACTCGGGCCGGACGGCGTGCATGGCCGCCGCCGCGTGCTTGCCTACGGAATAGACCTCCACATTCGGGGCAATGGTTTTGGGAATCTGGTGGGCAATGTGCGGGTAGCCCGCAAAGGCATCGTGGAGCCACCAGAGCACCGGCACGCCGGTATCGCTCAGGGCCCGGAGCACCCGCCCGCTGACCACGGTGTTGACAATGACGAAATCGGCGCAGAGGGCCAGCCCCCACAGAGCCGGGGAGGAAACACACCCTGCCCGGGTGATAACAGCGGCACCGGCGTCCCGGAACAGCTGCAAAGAACCGTTGTCACTGGGGCCCAGCACCGTCACTTCATAGCCCATGCTGCGGAGCACGGGCACGGCGCTCACCATCACGATGGGAGCACCCGTCATATCCAGCACATGGCTGATGAGGAATGCCCGCTTGCCGTGGAGAGAATAGGCATCCTCGGCGCAGATGTCTCGCTCAAAATGGAGCAGAGCCTGCGGGACGCGGGTGCACCGCTCGCTCAGGCGGGCGGCAGCGTCCAGCAGTTCGCTGACGCTCTCCGGGTCCTTTGCGGCGGCGCGGCAGCGGTCCAGCAAAGCGCGGGACACCAGCGCGCAGCCGGTGCAGGAGATGTGGGCGTCGCTCTGGTAGAGGGCGGTGGCACCGTTGTAGCCGAACACGGCGTCGCTGAGGACGAGATCCGCCCCGTCTTTCAGGGCGGCGGCAAAGTAGTTGAGGGCGGTGGACATCAGCTCCACATCCTCCCGCACCAGCAGCACACCGGCCACGGCGGGGGTGAGAGCGTCAGCCAGCGAATCCACCAGCCGGAATTTCTGGTGGAGCTGGTCGCGCAGGGTGTTTTCCAGCGCCACCCGGCGGCCCGGGGCATAAACAAGAAGATAGAGGCTCTGCGTATCGGTATAAACCTGCCCGGACAGCTGGGTCCGCTGCAGGGGACTGTAACTGCTGTACATGAATGTTGTCGCTCCTCTGTCAGTGATGAGTGCGCTCAGCGGCTGCGGTGGAACCAGCCCAGCAGACGGCGGAACGGTGAGGTGATGCGCCAGCTGCTGCTGGACAGCACCCCCTCCAGCGATTTTTCATAGGCCTGGCAGCGGGCGGTCAGCTCCGCGTTGGCCTGGTGCAGCTCGGCAATGTTCTTGTGCAGGGCGTCCACAGCCTGCTGCTGCTCCGCGTTGGCCTGCTCCAGCTGCTGGATGTGCCGGGCCTCACTGTTCCAGGTCTTCTGGAAGTGCTGCACCCCCTCCAGCACCGCGTTAAAAAGGGGTTCGTCCGTCAGCGTCTCCAGCGGGAAATAGCAGTAGGAGACCACCAGCTTCATCCCGGCGGGGTAATGGGTCAGCCCCTCCAGCCGGAAATTGGGGTCATCGCCCAAAAACAGGATGCTGTCGCCCGGCAGTGTCAGGCCGTTGGCGGGCACGCAGAGCAGCCGGTCATCCGAAAAGCTCAGGTTGGTGATGCAGCAGGGCAGCTCACCCGGGTCAAACCGCAAAGCCTGCGCGGCGGTGGGCAGCTCAAAGGTCGCTGTCACGGTACCGGTCAGCTCGTCGCAGACATAGTCGGGGGCGGTCAGGGTGTCCCGCTCGGAGAAGCCGAAGCCTGCATCAAAGTAGAGCAGCGGCTGCAAAAGGGTGGGGGAATCGGTGTGCATCTCGCGCTGGGGGTGGGCCGCCAGATAAGACTGTACCTCTTTTTCCAGGTCCAGGCAGCGTGCCGCCAGCCGGGAACACCCCTCGTCCGAGAGTTTGAGCTGCTGTTCCAGGTCCGCAATGCGGCTGCGCAGAGCCGCTTCAGGAGTTTCGTTGTTCATAGCCGGATTCTCCTCAGTTTTTATTATTCAGCGGCAGAGCCGCAAAAATTCAATGTTTTGCCACATACCGCTTGTGTTCCGCAAAGTGTCTGCGGCGAGCAGGGAAGAACTTGAGCATCACGTCCCGGCGGCGCAGCAGGATCTCACACAGGAGGAAAATGCTGCCCAGAGAGACGGCATACTGCAGCCAGAGGCCTTTGGTGGGGGCGGCAGCGTATTTCTGTACCATCAGGTACCAGGGCACTGCCGTGAGCTCCACGGTGTGGATGCAGAAGATATACAGCGAGCGGCGGCCCACCGCCTCAATGAGGTGGGTGACTGGGTTGTCCAGCAGCCGTTGTACTTTCATAAACAGGACGATGAAACCGAGGCCCACAATGCCGTCCAGCAGGATGCTGACCGGGCCCATGGTCCACTCGCCCAGGGAGACGCAGTCCGTTTTGCCCGTCAGCAACACACCCAGGGCGACGCCCAGCGCCGCTGCCAGCAGGCCCAGGATGGCCAGAGGCCGGAACTTTTTCTCAAACAGGCGCTTTTTCTTGGCCAGGAACCCGATGTACAGGTACGGCACCGTGACCATGCCCTGCGCGATGCAGAACGGGGCCTCCCACACAAGAGAGATGCCCCAGCCCAGCAGCATGGTGCCCAGTACGGCCCATTTTATGTAGCTCTCGGGGAAAATATTCAGGATGATGTCCAGCAGGATCCATCCGATCATCAGCGCCAGCAGATACCACATGGGGCCGCAGGAGAAAAACTCCTGCCCGAAATAGGTGGCGGTGTGGGGCAGGCCCAGCACAAAACCGCCCAGCACTTTATACGTCTCGTAAACGGCGTTGTTCCAATTGCCGAATGTCTTATAATGGATGACAAAATGCGCGATGGTAGTGGCAAGCCCGGTGTAGGCGTAAGGCTTGAACAGGGTCTTGAACTGCTGGCTGATGCATTTGCCAATGCTCCGCTTGCGGAAACCGTAGCCGCTGGCGATGTAGAACGCCGCCATCAGCGATTCGCGGTAGGCAAACAGAAAAAACGTGACGGGCGTGATGGTGGAAATATCACCCACGGGGTAAAGCTCCGAGGTGTGGGCAAAGACGATCAGCAGCATACCGACGCCTTTCAGCAGGTCGAACATGCCCAGCGAGCTTGCAGTACGAGGTTTGGTACCTTCCATGAAAGGGCTCCTCCTTTGCGCCGCAGGATCGCCCCGGGATGGCAGAAAGCCGCCTACTTGGCGCAAAATGATAAAAGTTGGATTATTTTGTGGGACTAGCGTTGTTAAATAGTATAATGCTTTTTCCTGTGGCTGTCAATTTGAATGCGGCAGGGCGATGAATAAAGTGTACCACAGGGTTTCGCCCCCTCGCAACAAAAGGAAGGATTTACATGCAATTGCACAAACCGGAATGTAACTTTTGCTTGCATATTTGTGCAACGAAATATTGCACTTGCGGCCTCTTTGCGGTATACTGATGCCGGGGGAGTTTTTTCCCAGCGTTTTCCGTGATATCCCAAAATCAGACATTCTGACACAAAGGAGAAGAATACGAATGGCAGAGAAGATCAAAGTTCCCGCTGGTGTGTATGATATGGTCACCCGCTGCATGGAGCAGGAGTTCCCAGACAACGTGGCCATCCGTTATGTGGCCGAAGACGGCAAGACCGTGGTGGAAAAGCACTACCGCGAGTATGCGCGGGACATCCGCAAAATGGTCACCTACCTGAAAAACGAAGTGCCGGACCTCAAGGGCCGCAGTGTGGTGCTGCTGAGCCGCAACTGCTATGAGTTCTGCGTGGCGTCCTACGGCATCATTCTGGCCGGCGGCGTGCTGGTCACGCTGAACCAGAAGAAGACCTGGGACGAGCTGGAATATGAGCTGGACCAGGTGGAGCCTGCCCTGATTTTGAACGACGGCATTGATTACGGCTGCCGTGCCCAGCTGGAGGCCGCTTACGGCCCGCTGCTCCGCCCCATGGACTGCTACAAGGATTCCACTCCCGGGGAGCTGACCAACTGTGTGGACCACGACGGCCTCATGATGCTGATGTTCACCTCCGGCACCACCGGCCGCAGCAAGGGCGTCATGCTCTCGGAGCGGAACATGTGCTCCACGCTGGTCACTTACTCCGAGGTGGCCGAAAACTGGATCACCAACCGCCTGCCCGCGGGCCAGAAGCTGCCTCTGAGCCACATGACCCTGCTGCCGCTCTTCCACATGGCCTGCTTTGTCTGCGTCATGTCCTACCCGCCGGCAGGCTGGGCCCTGAACCTCTGCGGCGATATCCGCGATTTCTACCGCGACCTTGGCCTGATGCACAGCGACGTCATGGCTTCGGCCCCCATGCTGGTGGAGACCATTTACAACGATTACAAACGAGGCCGCGTGGAGCGCCTCAACGGTCTGTGGGACCTGTGCTGCTCCTCCGCCGCCCTCGACCCCAAGATGCTGGAAGAACTGGCCGCCAACGGCTTTGTGGTCAACCAGTGCTATGGCATGACCGAGACATTCGGCGACGGCATCCTCAACTTTACCCAGACGGCGGACCACATGAGCGCCGTGGGCAAGCCGGACAATCACTGCGAGTATCAGCTGGATGAGACCGGCGAGATCTGCATCCGGGGCAGCAGCGTCATGCTGGGCTATTATAAAGACCCCGAGGCCACCGCTGAAGTCATCGACAAGGACGGCTGGTTCCATACCGGTGATCTGGGCCGCATCGACGAGGAGGGCTACTATTACATCACGGGCCGCAAAAAGAACCTCATTATTTTGGCTAACGGCGAGAACGTCAGCCCCGAGGAGCTGGAGCACAAGCTGGCTGCCTGCCCGGCGGTGCAGGAGTGCATCGTGAAAGAAAAGAGCCAGAAGATCTGCGCTGTGGTCTACTGCGCGGAGGAGCAGCAGGCCGAGGTGAAAGACTTTATCACCGAGTGCAACCGCACCCTGCCGCTGTACAAGCGGATCAGCGCCGTGGAGTTCACGGCGGAGCCGCTGCCCCGCAACGCTCTGGGCAAGCTGCTGCGCAAGGAAGGCCGGAACCTGGATGCGGCAAAAATAAAACAATTGTAAAAGACCGCGCCGCGCGGTTGCAATTCCCTGCCAAAACAGGTATTATTAAGGTATTGGCAGTGCTTGCAGCTGCCGGCGTGTTGTTGCAAAAAAGAAAAAGGCAAGGAGCAAAAAGAATGATCGATAACGCGTTTGAACTTGTAACGCAGACCATGGAGCGGCAGTACCCGGATCATGTGGCGTTTCGCTATGTGGCCGCCGACGGCGAGACCGTGGTGGAAAAGACCTATGCCCAGTATGTGCAGGACATCCGCCGTGTGGTGACTTATCTGCGCGGTGCCATCCCCGATATCAAAGGCAAGCGGGTGGCCCTGCTGAGCAAAAACTGCTATGAATACGGCGTCAACGCCTTTGGCATCATCCTAGCGGGTGGCGTGGTCGTGACCCTGAACCAGAAAAAGACCTGGCCGGAGCTGGAATATGAGATCGGCCTGGTGGAGCCCAGCCTCATCCTGAACGACGGCATCGACTATGGCTGCCGGGATCAGCTGGTGGCCGCTTACAGCTCCATCCTCCGCCCCATGGACAGCTTCAAGGACAGCGAGCCCGCCATGGACATCACCAACACCCGCGGCCACGATGACCTGATGGTGCTGATGTTCACCTCCGGCACCACTGGCCGCAGCAAGGCCGTCATGCTCTCGGAGCGCAACTTCTTCACCACCGCCGGGGAGCAGGTGGTTTTCGGCGATGCCATGCTGGATTACAAACATACCCACCTGCCCGAGAACAAGAACGATGTGTTGAGCAACTTCTGCATCCTGCCCCTGTTCCATCTGGGCACGTTCATCTGCCTGTTCGTCTGGCCCTGTAAGGGCTGGGCCCTCAACCTCTCCAGCGACCTGCGGGATTTCTACCGCGATGTCCGGCTGATGCACAGCGACGCCATGGCCGTGGCTCCCATGCTGATGGAGTCCATCTACAAAGATGTCAAGCGGGGCCGCCGGGAGCGTCTCAACGGCCTGTGGAACCCCTGCGGTTCTTCCGCCATGTTTGATGGCAAGATGCTGGCTGAGCTGGCCCGGGAGGGCATGATGATCACCCAGGTGTATGGCATGACCGAGACCTGCGGCGACGGCATCATCAATTATGCCCAGGACGAAAAGCACATCCGCTCGGCCGGCAAGCCCGACGACCACTGCGAGTATAAGATCGCCGAGGACGGCGAGCTCTGCATCCGGGGCGGCTGCGTCATGCTGGGCTACTATAAGGACCCCGCGGCCACCGCGGAGGTGGTGGATGCCGACGGCTGGCTCCACACCGGCGACCTGGCCCGTGCCGACGAGGAGGGCTATTATTACATCACCGGCCGCAAGAAGAACCTCATCATCCTGGACAGCGGCGAGAATGTCAGCCCGGAAGAGCTGGAAAGCCTGCTGGCCAAGTGCCCGGCGGTGAAAGAGTGCGTCGTCAAGGAAAAGGGCAAGAAGATCTGTGCCGTCATCTACTGCGAGGAAGCAAAGCAGGAGGAAGTGCGGGAGTACATCACCGCCACCAACCGTACCCTGCCGCTGTATCAGCGGATGAGCGCCGTGGAGTTCAGCACCGAGCCGCTGCCCCGTACCGGCACCGGCAAGCTGCTGCGCAAATAAACAACAGGATAAACCAGCCCGCCGCGGGGCACACTGTCCCCGCACGGATTTGTAAACGGGAAAGGAAGCTAATCACTATGGAAAGATCCGAAATCGTATCCCAGATCCTCGCCATCCTGGAGGATGTTGCTGAAATTTCGCCCGAAGATGTTACCGAAGACAGCGTCCTGATGGACGACCTGGACCTGTCCTCCATGGAGATCCTCACCGTGGTGGCAGACCTGGAGGAGACGTTTGGCCTGCGCATCCCGGAAAAGGAGCTGCGCAACTTTGTCACCATCAGCGACCTGGCCGATTACCTGGTTGCCCACGTGGGGTAAACGCCCATGAATGCGGAACAGCGCTCTGTTTTTCAGGGCATCGTGTATTATTACCGGGAGCATACGGTCCTCTGCCGCTATGAGCTGACGATGAAAGACCCGGTGGATGCGGAACTGCTCCAGCAGGCTTGTGACGAGGCCCGGCCCCTGGCGGGGTATTTCTTCCAGAAAGTGGTCTGGGAGAAGCGGGAGGCCCACCTGGCCCCCAACGACGCGCCGTTCCGGGTCCGCATCGGGCATGTACAGCCCCACATCCCGGAGGACATCGACGACTATCAGCTGGCCTGTAGCTGTGAGGGAAACCAGATCTTTTTCGACTGGTTCCACTTCCTGGCCGATGGCCGGGGCGGTTCCCAGCTCGTGACGCTGGTGCTCAAGCTCTACTGCAACCTGCGGTATGGCACGGCCTTTGCCTGTGAGCCCCTTGTGTCGGACCCGCCCTATGACATTGAAGACATTCTGGCCCGGTACCCGGAGAGCCAGGTGGAGAACGACATGCAGAAAGAGGTCACCCAGACCAGCGAGGCAAAGCCTCGGCTCGTCCGGGTCCGGCTGGACAAGCAGAGCCTGCTGGATGCCGCTCTGCCGCTGGGGGTCAAACCGTTCAGCGCGCTGATCACCCTCTTCTGCAAGGCGGGCCGGGAGTACTTTGGCCGGGATGACCTGATGTACAACTATTCCACCGATGCCCGGGATGCCATGGGCACGCCCAAGGCCCTCTTCAACTGCGTGGCCTCGTTCCAGCGGCCGGTCACGGTGACGGAGGCCGATACGCTGGCCACGCTGGTGCCTGGCGTGGAGGCCGACATCCGCCACAACCTGACCAAAGAACCCAAGCTCTTCCGGGTGGCGGAGCAGATGGGCTGGGTGTACCAGGTGTACCGCCAGCGCGCTTCCCTCAAGATCAAGAAGCGCGTCTTCCAGATGGGCGAGTACATCAGCGGCTTCCCCTCGGATTTCTGGGTCAGCTATCAGGGCGACCCGTTCGTCCCTGCCGACCCGGACTTGGAGAAGTATCTTACCGATTTCCAGACCTGGGTGCCCGCCGATGGTGCTTCCATCGGCGTGGAGTGCACGACGCTCCACGGCGTTATCACCATCTGCATCCAGAACAAGGCCCAGAAGCCCGGCTATGCCGCCGCCCTCCGCCGCGCGTTTGAGTCCGCAGGCGTCAAAGTGCTGGAAGCCGCCGAGCTCGGCCCCTCGCCCTATACATCCCCCTACATACCGTAAACAATAGGAAAGCTCTCCCTTTGAAAGACTCCCTCCGGCCGGAGGGAGATGTCGTAACGCGACAGAGGGAGGATAAGCTGGCGCGTCAGCGCCTGAGAGGGCGAGCCCGTTAAAATTCAACATACAAACACAGCGATACGATGCTTCTGACAAACAGAACTCGTATCGCTGTGTTTTTTACTCGGTTTTCGTTGGTCTGATGCTCACCTCGCCGTGCTGCAGGGCTACCTGGCGGCCACCCTCCCGTTCCACGAGGAGAGCACCATTGTCATCAATGGCGATGGCCCGGGCCGCGTAGGTCTCGGCGGCGGTGCAGACGGTGACCCAGTGCCCCGGCACAAAGCAGCGGGCGCGGTACTCGTCCAGGCAGTCGAAGGCCGGGCAGAGGGCCAGCAGCTCCCGGGCAATGGCCCCGGCCAGTGCCGCCCGGCCGACAGGGGCTGGCCCGCCCGGGAAGAGACTGCCCGCTGTACGGGCCAGCTCTTCCGGCCAGTCGGCGGGGGTGGTGGTCAGATTGAGCCCGATGCCCACCACCAGCCATTCCAGCAGGCCGCTCTCCACGCTGGTGCCGGCTTCCGTCAGGATGCCGCAGACCTTTTTGCCCTGATAGTAGAGGTCGTTGACCCACTTGATGCCCAGCTCGATGCCGCAGAGCTTCTGCACAGCCCGGGCCACGGCCACGGCGGCCCCGACGGTGACGCCCAGCGCCTCGGAGGCGGGCATGGGCGCCCGCAGCACCAGAGAAAGATAGATGCCCTTGCCCGCCGGGCTCTCGAATCGGCGGCCCATCCGGCCCCGGCCCGCGCTCTGCTGGCCCGCCAGCACCAGTGTGCCATGCGGGGCCCCGGCCAGTGCCAGCCGCTTGGCCGTCTGGTTGCTGCTGTCCAGCCGCTCGTAGACATAAACCGGTGCGGGGTACTCGCCCACGGCGTCGGCGCAGAACGGGTCCCCGCCCAGTAGCCGGTAGCCCCGGCGGGGGGCGGCTTCCAGCGTGTACCCCTGCGTTGTGAGGGCGGCAGCCGCCTTGTGGATGGCCGCCCGGCTCACCCCCAGCGTCTGGGCCAGCTGCTCGCCGGAGATGTAGCGCCCCTCCGCACCCGAAAGTGCCTGCAACAGGGCCTGTTTTGTGGGAATTGCCATGGCGGTGGACCTCCTTGTGTGATATAGTAAGTATACCACAGAAAATTTTTTTGAGGAAGCTGCAGGAAAAAGCTTTCCCGGCTCGTATTCAAAAGCAGAGGGGCGCGAAAAACAGCACCCCCGCACCACGGGAAAGGAGGCGGCGCGGACGATTGACCACATTGGAATTTGACCGGCTCGTGCGGCAGTATCAGGGCCTCGTCTACACCGTCTGTCACCAGCTGGTGCCGGATGTGGGCGAAGCCCAGGACCTGACGCAGGAAACCTTTCTGGCGGCCTGGCGGAGCATCGACCGCTGTCCACCCGGGTTTGAAAAGCAGTGGCTGGCCCGCATCGCCTCCAACAAGGCGAAAGATTACTTACGCAGCGCCTGGGTCCGGCGGGTGAACACCCCGGGCGACGAGGTGCTGGCGCTGGAGGGCGCTCCGCCGGAGTCGGACCCCGAGCAGCAGGTGCTGGAGATGTTGGGCGAGGAAGAACTCACCCGCCGCATTCTGGCTCTGCGGGAGCCCTACAAAACGCCCTGCCGCCTGATGCTGCTGGAGCAGCATACCGCCGTGGAAGCGGCCCGCCTCTGCGGCAGGCCCCAGAAAACCGTGGAGGCCCAGGTGTACCGGGCCAAAAAGATGCTGGCCGCCCAGCTGCGGGCCAGTGGGGTGGAAGCCCCGCAGAAACCGGAAAGGAGGAACCAGAATGGATGAAAAAGAACTGGAATTGTTCCGGGAGGACGGATGCCTGACCGATGAGGGCTTACAGGCCCTGCGGGATGGGCAGCTGGACGAGCTGGGGCGGCTGGAAGCGGCCGAACACCTCTCTTACTGCGACAAATGCATGGACCGCTACACGGCCCTGTTGACGGCAGACGTGCTGGAAACGCCGCCCCGCGGGGTGCATGGCACCATCATGACGACGATTTGGGTGCGGCTGATGCAGAGCACCTATGGCCGGGTGGCCGTGGCAGGCGTTGCCGCCGTGCTGGCGCTCAGCCTCTGGCGGTCCGGGGCCATCACGGCCATGCTGGGCCACAGCTGCGACCTGAAAACCATTCTGCCCTCCCAGACCATGAGCACCCCGCCGCAGGAGCTGACGGGCAAGCCCATGGAGACCCGGCAGGAGTTCTACCACAAACTTTCCGGCGTGCTGGAAAATCTGCTCCCGGGCAAAACGCCCGACGCCGGAGCGATCCCGACCACACCCAAACAAAGTGTAACCTGAGAATGTGAGGATTTGTTATGCTGAAAAATGGTTTGCTGACCCTGCTGTTTGCGTTCATCCCCGGCGCAGGCCAGATGTACCAGGGCTATATGAAACGGGGCCTTTCGCTGATGCTGATGTGCTGTGTCATCGGCGTGCTGGCGATGCTGTTTTCCCCCATTGCGCTTTTTCTGATGCTCGTTTTTATGTACAGCTTTTTTGATACCCTCAACCTCCGGGCGCAGATCGCCCTGGGCAATGCCCCGGCGGATGACTATTTGGTCCACCTGGACCCCAAGGACAAGCGCCTTGCCCGGCTTCTGCTGGACAGCCACAAGCTGGTGGGCTGGGCCCTCATCGCCTTTGGCGCGCTGATCGCCTACGAGAACATCATTATGAATCTCTTGAACGATGTTCTGTGGCGCTGGGGCCGGGACAGCGTGGTGTTCCGGGCATTTTATCTGGTGATGGATCGGCTGCCGGATGTGGTGCTCTGCGTGGCCCTCATCCTCTGTGGTGTCTGGCTGGTGCGCGGCCCCCAAAAGGCCGGCAAAAAACAGGCCGAGGCACAGGAAGACGCTGCCGGGGATGCCGACTTCCAGGAATACCATGCCATGCCGGATGCGCCGGAGATGACCCTGTCGGATGATGCTTCCGCAAAGGAGGAAAATGGCCATGACGAATAACGAATCGGATATTTCAACAAGAATTGTCCAAAACGGAAATGAAACGACAGCGGATACCGCCCCGGAAACGAGCTGGGTCCCGAAAAATCCGCCTCCTGCCGCCGCACAGGCAGAGCCTGTCCGGCGGGTGGGCAGTGTGACGCTGGGCATTTGCCTGATTGCTGCGGGGATATTTTTCTTTGCTTATCACTTCCTGCCGAATTTTGACGCGCTGCTGGTGCTGAAGATCGTTCCGGCAGCAGGTCTCGTCCTGCTGGGGTGCGAGGTGCTGTATTACGCCACAAGGCCTCAGCGCGGCAGATACGATTTCGTCTCGGTGTTCGTCTGTCTGGTCCTGATGGCCTGCTGCTTTGGCCTGACCCTCCTGCCGCTGGTGTGGGAACAGGTGAATCCAGAGGTCCAGCAGCAGGAACAGAGGCTGAGGGATGCCTACCAGCAGAGCGTGTACGAAAAGTTCCAGCAGGAGGCATCGGACATCCGCCTCAAGGACATGGGCTGCTGGGTGGAGCTTTATAGCTATCACAACGATGTGGAAAAGCTGACACCGGACAACACCGAAACGCTGGGGCTGAACGTCTGGCTGCAGGGCCCCTATGACAGTGCAGAGGCCTTTGCAAAAGACTGCCGCCGCCTGACCAATGTGGTCCAACAGATGGAAGTGCAGCCCAAACAGATCGGCTTTTTCTGCAGGGGATTTTCGGATGCGGACAGGGACCTGTCCTCCGGCAGTCTGGCGCAAAAAGAAAACTATGAGCTGGAACTGGACGGCACCGTCCAGCTGGACTGGACGGCCGAGGAAATGGCAAAGGCCACCGATGTGGAGTCGCTGCTCGAGGAAGAGAATGAGCAGTGACTGCTCGCTCAGGGAGCTTTTCCACGCAAGTGGTACGGGGCATTCCATCCCCCGCCCAGCTGCCTGCGGCAGCCGGGTCCCACCCTCCGGACACTTGCGCCGGAAAACTCCCGTTCCCTCACTGGCGGGAGGCAAAGCTCCCGAAGCCTGATCGGATGCAGCCATACAAATTTTGTATTTCTGCAATACCAAACAGACCTTTTACAAAGGGCTTGTCTCTCGGTACAATATAGATGCGTTCTATAGAGGGACGACGGATAAGGAAAAAAGTGCAAAAACCAACCGCCACGGCATCTGTCACCGTGGCGGTTGGTTTTTTACTTGTTATGGGAGAGGTTTATTTCTTTGCGATCATCTCGGTGTAAGCCAGCACCAGCGGGCCCACGCCCTTGGCGTCGTTGCAGACGACGGGCTCACTGAAGTAGTAGGCCAGAGAGCCGTCCCGGTGGTCCTTGCCGCCAAGACCGGCCACCAGGCAGATGCCGCCCAGCTGTAAGCTGCCGTCCGGGTTTTGGGAGAGGTACTGATCACAGGTGCCGTAGAAGGCTTTCTCGGCCCAGGCAGCCATCCGCTTGGGCAGGTAGCCCAGGCGCACGCCCTTGAGCACGGCATAGGCAAACAGGGCCGTGCCGCTGGTCTCCAGATAGTTGCCCTCCACGCCGGGGTGATCCATCACCTGCCAGAACATGCCGGTCTCCTCGTCCTGGAACTTATGCACGTCCTCAATGGTCTGCTTCAACATGGCCATGATGCCGCGGTACTCGTTGTACAGCTGCTCGTCCATCCGCTCCAGCGTGTCCACCATGGCCACCATGAACCAGCCCATGGCCCGCAGCCAGAAGTTGGGGCTGCAGCCGGTCACGGGGTCGGCCCAGTACATCTGGCGGCTCTCATCATAGCCGTGGTAGTACAGGCCGGTCTTCTCGTCCCGCATGTGCTTTTTGATGTTCATGAACTGCTTGTAGCTGTCAATGCAGCCCTGCATCTTGTTGTAGCGGGTCTCGTAATCCATATAGAACGGCTGGGCCATGTAGGTGCCGTCCAGCCAGACCTGCCAGGGGTAGATGTCTTTGTGCCAGAAGTTGCCCTCCTTGGTGCGGGGCTGGGTCTCCAGCTGGCTGCGGATGACATCAATGGCCTTGCGGTATTTCTCCTCGCCGTAAATGTCGTACAGGGTGAACAGGTTCTTGCCCTGATTCACGTTGTCCAGGTTGTACTCCTTGGGGTCGTAGGTCTGGATGGAGCCGTCTTCCTGCACAAAATAGTCGATGAAGTTTTTGGAGAAATCCAGATACTTCTGGCCGCCCGTGGTGTGGTACAGGCTCAGGCAGGCCGTGATCATGCAGCCGTCGATGTAGTTCCACTTGTTGGGTTTGCCGCTGCGCACTTTCTCAATGTTCCACAGGGGTGCTTCGGCGCTGGAATGGGCGATGAGGGAATCCACGTAATCGCCCAGCATGGTCAGAATTTCAGAATGCGTCATGGCTTTCAGTCCTCCTCAAAATGGCCGACATTTGCAAAGTGGAGCCGCTCGCCCTCATAGCCCTCGATCTTCACGTTGTGCAGGTCGATCTCCTTGACGTTCTCGGCGTAAATGGCCAGCTTTTTCACAAACGGGCGGTTGTCGGCCATGGCCGCCTGGCCTTCCTTGGCCTCGGGGTCAAAGGTGATGGTGACATTCTTCATGCTCACCCGCTCAATGGGCTGCTCCGGCAGGCCGTCGAAGTAGCAGCCTGCAAACTGGGCGTCGGTGGCCACGATATTCTCCATGGTCAGGGTGCCCAGCCTGGGGGTGTACTCGTCCACCGGCAGAGGCTCGCGGCACTGGACATAGGGGCCGTGGCCGTCCGGGTCGCAGAAGTAGAACATGTTGATGACGAACGGTGCCTTGACGCCCCGCATCTCCACGTTGCGGAAGACCAGCCCGTCGATGACGGCGGTGTTGCCGCGGCCGCGCCGGGTCTTGACGCGGAGGCCGCGGTCGGTGTGGTCCATGAGGCACTGGGTGACCACCATATCCTTGACGCCGCCGCTCATCTCGCTGCCAATGACGATGCCGCCGTGGCCCTTGTCCAGCAGGCAGTTGCGGATGACAGTGTGCTCGCAGCTCTTCTTGAGCTTCATGCCCAGGAAGACTTTGCTGGCTTTCATGGCGATGCAGTCGTCACCCACATGGATGTTGACACCGATGATCCGGGTGTACTCGCAGCTCTCGGGGTCGATGCCATCGGTGTTGGGGGCGTTGTAGGGATTGTTGATGTTGAAGTGGAGCAGGTCCAGCTGCTTGACGAAGATGGGGTGGATGGTCCAGGAGTAGCTGTTCTGGACGGTGATGCCGTGCAGGCAGACATTCTCACTGTCCACCATGGCCACGGCGCGGGGACGCCACGCGATCCGCTTGACCTTGGGGTTCACCCACCAGTCGCCGTTCTGGGCGTCACAGTCCAGGGTGCCCTCACCGGTCACCACCACATCGTGCACCTGGGTGATGTTCAGCAGGCCTGCAAAGCTGTTCAGGGGGTTGCCCTCCCAGCCCGTCAGGTAATACTCGTCCACCTCGTTCTCGCTGGGCAGCACGCCGGGCAGGATGGGGTAGTGGGTGCGGTCGTTATCGCCCAGGAGCACGGCGCCTTTTTCCAGGTAGAGGGTGGTATTGCTCTTGAGGAACAGGCTGGCCGTGCGGTAGCGTCCGGCGGGGACATACACGGTGCCGCCCTTGGGGCAGGTGGAGAGAGCCGCCTGCAGCTTGACGGTGTTGTCCGTCTCGCCGTCGCCCACCAGGCCGTAGCGGGAGGCGTCCACAAAGAACGTCTCGGCCTCGGTGGTGAACTCCAGGCTCAGGCTCTCGCCCTCGGCCTGCACGCCCACGGTATAAGTGGTGCCGGGGAGCAGGGAGAAGAGGGAGAACACATTGGTGCTGCAGGGATCATAGATGGTTTCGCCGTTCAGCGTGACCGTGAACGGGTGGGCAGGGCGGAAGCACAGCCCGTTTTCAAGCTCAAAGACCGCGCTGCGGGTCATGGAGCGGATGAGAGACAGATTCATAAACAGCCTCCTGAAAGAGATTTGAGAAAATGGAAAAAACAGAAGTGTATTGCGGCTTGCCCGGCCGGGCCGGTCATGGTACACTAAAAGCAAGTAAAATGCAAGGGGGATGCGGAACATGCGTGCAGAACGGGAACGGCTCAATGCAAAGATCGTGGCGGAGAACCTGCGGCTGGGAGCAGAGGCCAGAGAACTCACGAGCGAAGAAGAGCTCTGTTATCTGATCCTGGTCTCGGGCGGCAGCTGCAATGTCCAGTGGGATGGCCAGACCACGCTGGCGGCTCCTGGCTGCGCGCTGCTGCTGGGCCCGGGCAGCGGGCGGCTGCAGCAGGCGGGCAGTGTGCCGCCGGAGCTGCTGGGGTGCCGCTTCCCGGTGGCTGTCCTCCACGATATCCGGAATACGGCCCAGCGGGACTACAGCGCCCTGTTTGAGCCGGGGCAGGCCACGCTCTTATACGGCCCGGTGCAGTGGTCCAGCTGTCTGCGGACGGTGCTGGAGCTGATGCGGAAAGCCCGGGGCGAGCAGGATTATCCGGGTATGCTCTACCTGGGGCTCCTGCTCCACTATGCAGAGCAGGAGTACCGGGCCGAGAGCCACGCCGCCCGCCCCCGCAACGAGACAGTGGAGCAGATCTGCGCCTACCTTGCCGCCAATTACCAGCAGAAGTTTTCCCTCAGCGAGGTGGCGGCAAAGTTTTACATCTCGCCCTATTACCTCAGCCGCCTGTTCCGGCGGGTAACGGGGCAGTCCATTGTGGATTACATCAATGGCCGCCGCATCGAGGCCGCCCAGAAGCTGCTGGAAACAACGGAGCTCAGCATCGGCACGGTGGCGGAGCAGACGGGCTTTGCCAGCGCCGCCCATTTCCGGCGTGTCTTCCGGGAGACCATGGGCACCGGGCCGTTGCAATACCGGAAGAGCCATCGATGAGGCAAACAGCCTTGCCCTCTCCGTCATCGCTGACGACAGGCGGCCTGAGAGGGCTAGCCAGTGAACAACAGAACACCCCCTGTACCATCTTACGGGCAATGGCACAGGGGGTGTTTGTGGTTTCAGCCGTCTTGGCCGCGGGAGAAAGAGCGCTTAGCCCTTGACAGCACCCGCGGAGATACCTTCGACGAACTGATCCTGTGCGCAGAAGAAGACGATCAGCTGCGGCAGAATGGAGATCAGCGACAGGGCCAGGATGCGGTTCCAGGCAAAGCCCGTATCACCATCCATGGACAGCTTGACGAACAGGGACATGGGGTACTTGGCAGGGGTCTGCACATAAAGCAGCGGGCCCATGAAGTCGTTGCAGCTCCACATGAACTGGAACAGGGCGCAGGACACCAGAGCGGGCATCAGCATGGGGACAATGACCTTGTACAGGGTCTGGAACGAGGAGCAGCCGTCGATGGCGGCAGCCTCGTCCAGGTCACGCGGGACATTGCGCATGAACTGCACCAGCTGGTAAACGAAGTAGGTCTCCGTTGCAAAAGCAGTGTGGACCCAGATGGCCAGATAGAACGGGCTGTTGACCCAGCCGAACTTGGTGTACAGCAGGAACTGCGGCACGTTCAGGACGACCTGGGGCAGGAAGAGGGTGGCCAGCATGATGCTGAACAGGATCTTGCGGCCCGGGAAATCAAAACGGCCAAAACCGTAGGCGGCCACGCAGGAGGAGACCACGGTGCAGATGACCTTGGGCAGAACATAGCTGTAGGTGTTGAGCATGGCCTGCAGGATGTTGATGGAACCGCCAAAGTTGTTCAGCGCGTTCTGATAGCCCTCGAGGGTGGGGTTCTTGATCCACAGGCCGATGCCTGCAAAGATCTCGCTGTTGTCCTTAAAGGTGGCGCTGATCATCCACAGCAGCGGGTAGATCATGATAAGGCCCACCAGAATCAGGACAAAGTACTTGAAAAACGTCGCGATGGCGTTAGAAGCTTTCATTCCCATAGTGTTACACCTTACCTTTCATCCGAGTAGTAGACCCACTTCTTCTGGCTGGTAAAGGCAATGATCGTCAGGATGCAGACGATGACGAACATGATCCAGGCCAGTGCGGAAGCCATACCCATTTCGTTGGACTTGAAAGCGTAGTTGTAAACGAGGATGGAGATGAGGGTGGTGGAGTTGCGGGGGCCGCCGTTGGTGATGATGAACGGGCCATTGAACTCCTGGAACGCCTGGCAGATCTGAGTGACCAGGTTGTAGAAGATGATGGGGGTGATCATCGGGACGGTGATGGAGAAGAACTGCTTCCACTTGCCGGCACCGTCGATGGTGGCAGCCTCGTACAGGTCCGCGGGCACGCCTTTCAGAGCGGCCAGGAACAGCACCATGGCGGAACCGAACTGCCAGATGCGCAGGAAGCAGATGATCCACAGCGCGTAAGTCGGGTCAGACAGCCAGGAGGGGCCCTGTGCGTGGCCAAAGGTGATCATACGGATCAGGGTGTTGACCAGACCGTCATCACGGAAGACGGCTTTCCACAACACGGCGATGGCCACGGAACCGCCCAGGATGGACGGGATGTAGTAAATGGTACGGAACAGGTTCACACAGGCGATCTTGAAGTTCAGGATGTAAGCGATGAACAGCGCGAAGATCAGCTTCAGGGGCACGGTGATGAACGCGTACTTGAACGTGGTGATCAGTGCCTTGGTGATCTTGGCATTGGTGAACGCGGTGGCGTAGTTCATCAGGCCGTACTCGTGGATGCCCTCAAAGAAGTTCATATCCGTAAAGCTGTAGTACAGCGACTGACCAAACGGAATGGCTTTGAAGACGACGAAGCCGATGATCCAGGGGATCAGGTAGAACAGGCCCTGCCATTTGTCAAAAAACTTCTGGGCCGGGGTACGCCCGAGCGAGGGCGCTTTGCTTTCTTTCATCCGGGAATCCTCCTTTTTGAAAATTCGGGGTGGGTGCAGCATGGTTTGGACACATCTTGGTCAAAGTTTAGACATCTTTTTCTTGCAAAAAAGGGGGCATCCACCTCTTGGGCGGCGGATGCCCCACCAATGTACCAAACAGAATCGAGGGGGCGGGAGGTTATACCGTAACTCGGACCCCCCTGCAGCGTGTGGAAGAATTACTCGACGGTGTAACCGACGGCATCCATGCCATCCAGCAGGATGTCAACAACGTCAGCGCCGGACTTGTTATCGTAATCGACGGTGTCGAAGACTTCCTGGTAAACGCCGGTGCCGTTTGCTTTCAGGTCGTTGGACTCGAACAGGGGATCCAGCTTGTTGGAAACGAAAGCCATGACCTTGCCGTTTGCCTCGGCGACCAGCTCCTTGACAGCGCCTGCAGCCTGAGCGGCAGCCAGACCAGCCTTGGAAGCGGGGATGCCGCACTCGGAACCCATGATGGAAGCGCCAGCCTCTTCGTTCAGCAGGAAGTTGATGAGGGTAGCTGCCTCTGCGGGGTGCTCGCAGGTCTTGGTAATGGCCAGGCCCATGGAAACCTTGGAGAAGCCGCCGTTGTAATCGCCGAACTTGATCTCCTCGCCGACGGTGAAGCCGGGCTTGTTCTCCTCGTCCAGAGCGTCCTGATACTTGGTAGCGGAGGAATCCCACTCGAAGCAGCCGGCCAGCTTGCCGGTGATCCACTCGGTGGACTGGTGAGCGGCGTTGTCGCCGTTGGAGCCGTAG
>QWCK01005155.1_pt1 | contig 30023 bp, 24 predicted proteins | sample 1972571 | NCBI WGS metagenome assembly QWCK01 (sample SAMN09866710, study PRJNA288562) | Human gut metagenome isolate term2_stool, whole genome shotgun sequencing... | isolation source: gut | host: Homo sapiens | place: USA: California | reverse complement strand
TTCACCCGGAAGATTCGCATTACTGTAAATCGTATAGGGCAGCATGGTAAGCAGATTCAGTACTGCCATAAAAAATCCGGCAACGATCACTCTGTCCGGATGATGTCTGTAAAAATAAAACAGGTCATTTAATGAATATACTTTCCCTCTGGCAATATTCAGATACATATAATTCATACCTGCCGCTACCACATTGATCAGCAGAGTCAGAATAAATGTAAATGCATACGACAGCACAATATCAATTGTTTCCTCTCCCGGAAATAAAGCCGAGGATATCATGCTGCTGATCAGAGCCAGTGCCTGAACTGCAACAAATGCCAAGATCAGTATCCCATATTTTCCTGACATGGCCTGCTTCGCATAGTTTTTTAATTCACGTCTCGATGTCATGTAATTCTCCTAAATCAGTCTGCCAGACCAAAGGCATCATGTACTGCATTCATTGCGCGCACGCCGTCCTTTTCATTGATCAGAACTGTCACACGAATCTCGGATGTAGAGATCATATTGATGTTTACGCCCTCATTATAGAGGCTCTCAAACATCTTTGCTGCTACTCCAGGATTACTCATCATTCCTGCACCTACGATGGAAAGCTTCGCAATATTTCTCTCAGAATGAAGCTCTGCAAATCCAAGCCTTGCCTGATTTGCATCCAGAACTGCAACTGCATCATCCAGATCATTTCCATCGACTGTGAAAGAAATATCCTTTCTGCCCGCACGTCCGATAGACTGCAGGATCACATCTACATTAATATTCTTCTTCGCAAGGGTATCAAATAATTTAAAAGCTACACCCGGCTCATCCTTTAATCCGATTACCGCAATTCTCACTGCATCTGTATCCAGCGCAACACCGCTGATCAACATTCTCTCCACTGTAACTTCCTCCTTTACCACAGTTCCTTCACTGTTGTTTAAACTTGAACGTACCACAAGTGGCACGCCATATTTCTTCGCCATCTCCACAGAACGGTTGTGAAGCACACCTGCCCCGAGAGTCGCAAGGTCAAGCATTTCATCGTAAGTGATCTCTTTGAGCTTTCTTGCTTTCGGAACCTTACGCGGATCTGCTGTGTAAACACCATCTACATCTGTATAGATTTCACAGGCATCTGCATGAAGAGCAGCCGCAAGAGCAACCGCTGTTGTGTCAGAACCGCCTCTTCCAAGAGTCGTATAATCATCATACTTGTCAACTCCCTGGAAGCCGGTAACTATTACAATCTTTTTGCTGTCCAGCTCTCTTCTGATACGCTCTGTATCAATTCTTTTTAAACGTGCATTTCCATGACTGCTTGTCGTATGCATGGAAACCTGAAAAGCATTCAGGGAAACCGCAGGAACTCCCAGTTTATCCATCGCCATTGCCATCAGTGCAACAGACATCTGTTCTCCGATGGTAAAGAGCATATCCATCTCTCTTTTCGGCGGTTTCTCATTGACATCCCTTGCCATAGTGATCAGTTCATCCGTATATTTCCCCATTGCGGACAGAACGACAACCACGTCATTTCCTTTTCTGTACTCTTCTATACAGCGGTTGGCAACATTAAAGATACGTTCTTTATTCGCAACCGATGTACCGCCAAATTTCTTGACAATCAACATTGTTTTACTTCCTCCATAATAAGTTTACAGGAAAGAGAAGATTATCATATCTTCCCTTTCCTGTTCTGTTTACAGTAATCACTGTACAAATATTTATCTGAAGTATTGTATCAGTGTCCACCTTATCAGGCACACTATATGATACACGAAATCTGTCAGTTTATCAATCTTTAACTCGAATCTTTGCAAGTACCTGATCTCCGATCTGAGCCAGTTTCTCTTCAAATGCTCCCTGTGTCATTTCATCAGTGATAAATGCACATTCCTGCGGAAGCTGTCCCAGGCTGATGATCTCAACATCACCAAATACCTTCTTCGCTTCTTCTGCTGCTTCTTTTTTGATTCTCACGAAAAACTTTCCTGTCACTTCATCCAGTGGTTTCAGTACTGCCGGAGTGCTGTTCCAGTTTGTCACAATGTTAACATGGAGATGTTTTGCGGCATCCACAATATCACCAACTACAGCACTTGCTGTAGGCAGTTTACCTGCACCGCTTCCATAGAACATGGCATCTCCAAGCATATTTCCATGTACAAATACTGCATTAAACACATCATTTACACTGTAAAGAGGGCTATTCTGGCCGAGCATAAACGGTGCTACCATTGCATAACAGGTTCCATCTGCCAGTCTGCGGCTGGTTCCAAGAAGTTTGATGGTTCTGCCAAGCTTCGCAGCATACTCCATATCTTCAGGTGTGATCTTTGTAATTCCCTCTGTATAAATATCTTCAAAATCAAAATATCTCTCATAAGCAAGAGAGGAAAGGATTGCGATCTTACGGCATGCATCGTATCCTTCCACGTCGGCGGTAGGATCTGCCTCTGCATAACCCTTCTGCTGTGCTTCCTTTAATACAGTGTCAAATTCACAGCCTTCTGTGCTCATCTTATAAAGCATGTAGTTGGTAGTTCCGTTCAGGATACCTGTTACTTCGTCAATCTCATCTCCTGTAAGGGAAGAATTGATGACACGAATGATCGGGATTCCGCCGCCACAGCTTGCTTCAAATAAGAAGTTAATGCTCTTTTCCTTTGCAATATCCATCAGCTCGCGGCCATGCTTTGCAACCAGAGCCTTATTGGAAGTGCAGACATTTTTTCCTGCCAGAAGTGCCTTCTTTACAAAAGTATAAGCAGGCTCCACACCGCCCATAACCTCTACTACAATATCTACTTCCGGATCACTGACGATCTGTTCATAATCATGGACCAGAACCTTCTCTACCGGCTGTCCCGGAAAATCACGAAGATCCAGAACATATTTTACATGAAGTTCCTGTCCGGCACGTCTGGAAATGCTCTCTTTATTTTCATTTAATACTTCAAATACACCGCTTCCAACTGTGCCATATCCTAAAATTGCTACATTGATCATTTTCTTTTACTCCCTGCCTAATATTTTCAGATAATGAATTCCTTCATTCTGTTCAATCGTCTCTACCATTGCTTCTGCATCCCCCTCGCCCGGAAGAATGTCCACACTCAGAGTAAGTGTGGCAACCCCATTGATAGGAATACTCTGATGAATGGTGAGAATGTTTCCATGAAACCGTGCAATCGTCTGCAGGACAACCGACAAAAGCCCCGGTTCATCGTCCATCTGGATAATAAAGGTGATCGTCTTTCCCCTTGTCTCTTCATGAAATGGAAAAATATCATCTTTGTATTTGTAGAAAGAGCTTCTGCTGATTCCTGTGCGCTCTGCTGCATCCTGTACAGTGTCCACTTTGCCGGAGTCCAGAAGCTTCTTTGCCTCCACAACCTTCAGCAGGACTTCCGGAACTGCTCGTTCCCTCACTACAAAATATTTCTTTTTCTCTGTTACTGGTTTCTGCATATCAATTTACCTGTCCGTTCTTTAAAGACATTTGTTTTTACACACTGGATATATTATCACACCACACAAAAATACGCAAGAAATATCTTCTGCAGAATCATTATGGCGCACACATGAAAAAGGCTGTCCTGATTTCAGACAGCCTTTTTTATTCTTTTATTTCTTCAGTGCGATCCATTTCAGATATGCATTGATGAAAATGTCAATTCCTCCGTCAAGCACTGCATCCACATTTCCGGTCTCCTCGTTTGTACGATGATCCTTTACCATGGTATATGGCTGCATAACATAAGAACGAATCTGATTTCCCCATCCGATATCTGTCACCTCACCGCGGATACCGGAGAGTTTTTCCTCTGCCTCCTGCTGCTTGAGAAGATACAGCTTGGCTTTCAGCATCTGCATGGCTTTATCTTTATTCATGTGCTGAGAACGTTCATTCTGACACTGTACCACGATTCCGGTAGGATAATGTGTGATACGGATGGCAGATGATGTCTTGTTGATATGCTGACCGCCGGCACCACTGCTTCGATAAGTGTCAATACGGATCTCATCGTCATTGATCTCTACATCCAGATCCTTCTTGATATCCGGCATAACATCACAGGATACAAAAGATGTCTGTCGCTTACCTGCTGCATTGAAAGGAGAAATACGCACCAGACGGTGAACTCCCTTCTCTGATTTCAGATAACCGTAAGCATTTGTTCCGTTTACCTGGAAAGTAACAGATTTGATACCTGCCTCATCGCCGTCCAGATAATCCAACACTTCCAGGGTAAATCCTTTCTTATCTGCCCAGCGGCTGTACATACGGTAAAGCATACCGCACCAGTCACAGGCCTCTGTTCCGCCTGCACCTGCATTCAGCTTAATGATAGCATTCTCACTGTCATATTCTCCGGAGAGAAGTGTCTTGATACGGATATTGTCAAAATCCTTCTGAAACTCATCCAGCATTTCCTGAATCTCAGGAATCAGTGCAGGATCGTTCTCCTCATATCCCATCTCGATCATGGTTTCCATATCTTCCATCTGTGTAACCAGATTCTGATAGGTCTCCATGTCATCTTTCATGTCTTTTAATTCTTTCATTTTCTTCTGGGAAACTTCTGCATCATCCCAGAAATCAGGCGCTTCCATTTCGCGCTCTAATTCTTCGACCTTCTGCTCTTTGTTAGCCAGGTCAAAGTGAATCCCTCACTTCCACTAATGGTTCTGTATAAGTCGCAAGAATGCTCTTGAACTGGTCTAATTCAACCACAGCTTCACCCACTTTCTTATTATAAATATTCTCTGTCGGACTCCCTGTGGATAACCGACTGAATTGCTATAGATTATAGCAGTCCTGATAAATAATTCGTTTAAAATAATAACATATCTTTAAGCAAATTACAAACAAAGAATTACCCACAGCGGAAATGATCATTTATCGTAACAATCATTTCACACTGTGGGTAATCATACTTTACACTGAATTACGCATAAAGTCTGTGTAATTTATGAGAAGAAGCTCTCTGCAACACTTATATCTGCAATATATCCCACTGTTCCTGTCATATAGATGGTTCCGTCCTCTTCCATATCGATCTGTATCATTCCGCCCGGCTGATTTACATTAATACGGGATTCTACCAGCCCCAGCTTATAGGCTGCCGCTGCCGCCGCACAGCTTCCTGTTCCGGAAGCCTTTGTATATCCGGAGCCTCTTTCCCAGATTTCAATCTCCAGATTTCCCTTGTCGACCTGACGGCAGATCTGCAGGTTCATTCTCTCCGGAAATTCATCTGCATTTTCCACATAAGGTCCCAGATTCTTTACAGCTTCTGCACTTACATTGTCTGTAAAAATAATGCAGTGTGGATTACCAACTGTCAGGCAGGTAGCCTTGTATTCTTTTCCATGGAATACGAAATTCTCCTTAATTACTTCACGAACTTCACCGGAAACAGGGATATCGCTGGAGATAAAAGATGGTTTTCCTATGTTTACTTTAAATTCCGTTGCCCGGCTGTTCAGGCATTCCACATGAATCGTGCCTGACATAGTTTCAATGTCAAATTTTTTCTCAGTAATATATCCATTATCCATCAGATATTTGGCAAAAATACGCACGCCGTTTCCACTGATGGCAGATTCACTTCCGTCTGCGTTAAAAATACGCACACCCAATTTCCCATCAATTTCTACCGGTCCATAGAGCACACCGTCAGCGCCAAGCCCAAATCCTCTCTGGCAGAGAAGTGCAATCTTCTTTCCCTGAAGCTGTACCTGATTTTTCTTCGGATCAAGAATCAGATAATCGTTTCCAAGTCCCTGATATTTACTCATAATAATTGTATTTGCCATAACCATATCTCTCCTTCTGATTTATAATCCCGGATACTTCCCGCTTTTGTATCTGCACCGATAATCAATTGTCGGGCAATCTTCCCAACTCACTTCGCCACTTGTCTGAGTCCCCACCCACTGCTTATTGCTCTTCGCAACCTCCGCAGGGGACTTACTTGATTCGGTTAAATTTTGTGTCAGGTAATTTTCTCATATCACATCCTGACTTTATATTCATTATATTTTATTGTTTTTACCATGTATATAGAGTAAAATGCTTAAAACATTGCAAAAAATGCTCTGTAGGTATTACAAAAAAGACCATTATATCAGTTCTCTGATATAACAGCCTTACAGCAACATCACTCCTCTCTGTTCAGTTTTCTATTTCTTTACCCTATTTCGAAATAGTTACAAAGTTTTTACGATTACTTTGTAATTGTATGATACTATTATCGTGTAATAATGTCAATATCTTTGTAGCATATTTTCTCAGAAATTATAAAATATATTCGTTACTATTTGTTACATTCTTAGTAATAATTGTACATTTGCGCATTAAATGATATGATTGTACCATGAATCAAACTTTTCCCTCCGCTTATTGCTTTCCACTGCTTATTTCTTTTCATAATCTCCACAGGGGACTTGCTTGATTCGATTAAATAATCATTGCAGATATCGGAGGCAGATATGTTATTATCAGAACAATTCTATCAGACAGAAAAAACAGGATACCTGAACGAACAATTCCGACTTTTTCATCTTAAAGACCAGACCAGAAAGGAATTCTCTTATCATTATCATGATTTTCACAAGGTAGTTATCTTCATCTCCGGCAAGGCTGCTTATCATATAGAAGGAAAAGCTTATCAACTGAAACCATGGGACATTCTTCTGGTAAACCGCCATGCCATCCACCGCCCGGAGATTGATCCATCTGTTCCATATGAACGTTTTATTCTCTGGATCCAAAACGATATTCCCTGGCAGGAACTGCTGAAATGCTTCCAGAAAGCAAATGACCGAAGCTATAATCTGGTACGTCTGAACTCTGCTCTTCAGGAAAAGATGAAAGACATCCTGTTTGAACTGGAAAATTCTGCAAAATCCGATGAATATGGAAGGGAAATCCTGACACAGTCACTTTTTCTTCAGTTTATGGTTTACCTGAACCGTATCTTTCTGGAAAAGCAGTACATATTTGATAAAAAATCCTACACCTTTGACTCGCAGATTGCCAGTATCCTTCAGTATATCAACCACAATCTGAAAGAAGATCTGTCTGTAGAAACGCTTTCTGCCAGATATTATGTAAGCAAGTACCATCTGATGCGGAAGTTCAAACAAGAAACCGGCTATACCCTTCATAATTATATTGTAAACAAGCGGCTTCTTATGGCACGTACTCTGATCTCAAATGGAATGCCTGTGACAAAAGCAGCACAGGAAAGCGGGTTCGCAGAATACAGCACTTTTTCCCGGGCATACCGTAAACAGTTCAAAACCAACCCCAGCGAAGAACTGCCTCATTATAGCAATCCTCTAAAATAATGCATCCACTACCTTTACACAACAATTCCATAACACAAAAAAGATGTAACCATGTCTGAAAGAATCTTTCTTCTCAGACATAATTACATCTTTTATTGTTCTCAGGTCGGGCAGATATTCGCGCTCCGCTTACTGTTTCACTTTCTTCTTCGCTGTCGCACAGTAGAATACGAATCCCAGCAGTACCAGTGCCACGATCATCCATCCGGCCAGTGCTGCTGTTCCCAGACCTGCAAATTTATCATAGTAACCTTTCAGATAGATCACAATGATAATCGCCGGAATTCCATAGGCAACATAATTTTTCAGACATTTCGGAAATTTCATGCCTGTACCGGCATTCACCTCTGCAATAAAATTGTCCCATCCCCATCCGTTCTTTCTGGTACAAAACAGAAGGTAACCAAGACTTCCAAGAGGAAGAAAGTTATTAGAAACAATAAAATCTTCCAGATCCATGATGTTGCTTCCATCTCCGAATGGCTGGAATCCGGAAAGTACATTGAATCCAAGTACACATGGAATGCTTAAGATCACAACAAGAACTGCGCAGACAACAACACTCTTTTTACGGTTCCAGCCAAACAGTTCCATATTAAACACGATCAGGTTCTCAAATACAGCAATGATCGTTGAAACCGCAGCAAATGTCAGAAACAGGAAGAACAGACTTCCCCACAAAGCCCCTCCGCTCATCTTTGCAAAAATATTGGGCAGAGTGATAAAGATAAGGCTTGGACCTGCATCCGGCTGGATTCCATAGGAGAAGCATGCCGGAATAATGATAAATCCTGCTGTCAGCGCAACAAAAGTATCGAGTACGGTGATGCTTACCGCCTCTCCGGTAAGGCTTCTGGATTTGTCCAGATAACTTCCGAAGATCAGCATGGCACCAATACCAATGGATAATGTAAAGAATGACTGACTCAATGCCGCAAATACTACATTACCAACTCCTGCTTCCTTAATCTTCTGAAAATCAGGAATCAGATAGAAGCGGATTCCTTCTCCCGCGCCTTCCATCATTACTGAATGAACCGCAAGAATCACCATAATGATAAGCAGTGCACTCATCATTACTTTGGAGATTTTTTCAATACCATTCTGCAATCCCATGAAACAGACTGCAAATCCGATCAGACAGATGATTACCATCCATAACATCATCGTCGGTGCATTTCCCAGCATATCGGAAAAAGACTGTGTTACTGCTTCCGGAGTCGCTCCAACGAAATCTCCCCGCAGACTCTTCACACAATAGTAGATCATCCATCCTCCTACTGTTGTGTAAAACATCATCAGCATATAACATCCAATAATACCAATAAATTTCAATGGCTTCCAGCCGCTTCCTGCAGGTGCCAGTTTGTCAAAACATTTCGCAACACTTGTGTGGCTTCCCCGTCCTACCGCAAATTCTGCTACCAGAACCGGAATACCGAGAATAACCAGAAAACATAAGTAGATCAGGATAAAGGCCGCGCCTCCATATGCCCCGCAGATATACGGAAACTTCCACACGTTTCCAATACCGATGGCACATCCTGCTGACACCAGGATAAAACCAAGGCGTGAGCCGAAAGACTCTCTTTTCATACTGTTTTTCCCCCTTTATGGAATTGTTATGTGACTGTTCATCAATCATAATCACATAGCTGTGGATGTACTGAACAGTTCAGACAGATATTCACAATCTGCCAATTCAACGCGCTAACGTGTTTTTGCGCACGATAAAAGGGCCTCATGATTCAGCCCTTTTATTTTGCAGCAGACATGATCTGCTCACAATGTTCTGTTTACAAAATCATTACTGCCCGCTCTGTAGTAATGAACTCACCACTTACAGAAATGGGAATCTTCTCAACTGAGATAAATGAGTCAGGCCTTATTCTTACGTCCACAGCACTGTTTGTATTTCTTACCGCTTCCACATGGGCAGGGATCGTTCGGATATACTTTGATTTCTTTTCTCTGAACCGGTTTCTTAGGACCGGCACTGTCATCCTTGTTTGTTCCGGTAACTTTAGCTACCTGTTCACGCTCGATCTTCTGCTCTACATGTACATGGTACAGCATACGAAGAGTATCTTCCTGAATGGATGTGATCATCTCGTTGAACATATCAAATGCACTCATTTTATATTCAACAACCGGATCTCTCTGTCCATAAGCAGCAAGTCCGATACCCTGACGAAGGATTTCCATATCATCAATGTGATCCATCCACTTGCTGTCAATGCATTTCAGAAGTACAACTCGCTCTAATTCACGAAGCTGCTCCGGTTCCGGGAACTCTGCTTCTTTTTCTTCATAGAGCTTCACTGCCTCTTCTTTCAGTTCATGTCTGATCTCATCGCGTTTCTTGCCTTTTACACTCTCAGCTGTAAGCGGTCTGATCGGAATGATCGGAGTAAGAACACCGTTAAATTCATTCAGATCCCACTCTTCAGAATCTACATCATCAGAGAAACACATATCAACATAAGTATCCACTGTATCCTGGATCATCTTATAGATTGCTTCGCGCATATTCTCACCGTCGAGAACCTGCCGACGTTCTTTGTAGATGATCTCACGCTGTTCATTGTTTACCTGGTCATAATCAAGAAGATTCTTACGGATACCAAAGTTGTTAAACTCAATCTTCTCCTGAGCTTTCTCAATTGCATTGGAAAGCATCTTGTGCTCAATCTGTTCATTCTCTGCAACACCAAGAGATGTAAAGATCTTCATCAGTCTCTCAGAACCGAACAGACGCATCAGGTCATCTTCCAGGGAAATATAGAAACGGGATTCACCCGGATCTCCCTGACGTCCGGAACGTCCGCGAAGCTGATTATCAATACGTCTGGACTCATGACGTTCTGTACCGATGATCATCAGACCACCTGCATTTCTTGCCACATCATCCAGCTTGATATCTGTACCACGACCAGCCATGTTAGTGGCGATCGTAACTGCTCCTGCCTGACCTGCCTGTGAAACAATCTCTGCCTCAAGTTCATGGAACTTGGCATTCAATACATTATGTTTGATTCCCTGTCTCTTCAGCATACGGCTGAGAAGCTCGGAAGTTTCAATCGTAATGGTACCGACCAGTACAGGCTGCTGTTTCGCATGAGCTTCCACTACAGCATTGACAACTGCGTTGAATTTCTCTTTCTTTGTCATATAAACAGCATCTTCATGGTCAACTCGGATAACCGGTCTGTTAGTCGGGATCTCTACAACGTCCATTGCATAGATATCACGGAATTCTTTCTCCTCTGTGACAGCTGTACCGGTCATACCGCCCTTCTTATCATATTTATTAAAGAAGTTCTGGAAAGTGATGGTTGCCAGAGTCTTGCTCTCACGTTTGATCTTAACATGCTCTTTCGCTTCGATTGCCTGATGAAGACCATCTGAGTAACGGCGTCCCGGCATGATACGTCCGGTAAATTCATCAACAATAAGGATTTCATCATCTTTAACTACATAATCCTGATCCTTATGCATCAGGTTATGGGCGCGAAGTGCAAGTGTAATATTATGCTGGATCTCCAGATTCTCCGGATCTGCCAGGTTTTCAATATGGAAAAATTTCTCAACCTTATGAACGCCCTGCTCTGTAAGGTTTACGATCTTATCTTTTTCATTTACAACGAAGTCACCTGTCTCGATAACTTCTTCACCCATGATGGCTGCCATCTTGGTCATCTCATGGCTGGCTTCACCGCGCTCTAACTGCTGAGCAAGGATATCGCAGGCCTCGTATAACTTGGTTGACTTACCGCTCTGTCCGGAAATGATCAGAGGGGTACGTGCCTCGTCGATGAGAATGGAGTCGACCTCATCGATTATACAGTAGTGCAGATCTCTCTGTACCAGCTGTTCTTTATAGATAACCATGTTGTCACGCAGATAATCGAAACCGAGTTCGTTGTTCGTAACATAGGTAACATCACAGTTGTATGCAGCACGACGCTCATCCTGCTTCATATCATTTAAAACAACACCGACTGTCAGGCCAAGAAACTCATGGATCTTTCCCATTTCTTCCGCATCTCGTTTAGCCAGGTAATCGTTGACTGTTACGACATGCACACCTTTGCCTTCCAGTGCATTTAAATATGACGGAAGTGTAGCGACAAGTGTTTTACCTTCACCTGTTCTCATCTCTGCGATACGTCCCTGATGGAGAATGATACCACCGATAAGCTGCACACGGAAATGTTCCATTCCAAGAACACGCTTGCCTGCTTCACGTACAACCGCAAATGCCTCAGGAAGCAGATCATCCAGTGTCTCTCCCTCTTCAAGACGTTTCTTAAATTCTCTTGTTTTTCCTCTGAGTTCTTCGTCGCTTAACTTCTGCATGTCCGGGCGCAGGCTCTCAATTTTCTCAACCAGAGGCATGATACGCTTAACCTCTCGCTGGCTGCGGGTCCCGAATACTTTTGAAAACATATTCATATTAGGTTTTACTCCTGTTTATTTCTTTTTTATACAAGCATTGCTGCCATATAACAATTGCTACTGTGCGGAATAATTTCTGTTCACTCCGTCCACAGCAGACATGTCAGCAGCATGCGAACATTACAAACGCTTACTATAATACACAATACTTGTATATTCTAACACTTTCCGCTGTTCACTCCGTTCACAGTAACGTAGCCAAAATTCATTCCAGATTGCCTGCGGCAATGGAATTTTGGCTTGTATGTCTCGGGATTTTGGCATATTCATACCAAAACACCTCGCGGGATAGTGGTGTGTGAACAGTAACAAATTTATCGCTTTGTATCCACGATCAGTCTGCCAAATTTCTGCAGTTCCTTTTTGGCCTGTATAAAATCCGGTAAATGCCACTCCCAGTTCGGAGAACCAATGGTTCCCGGTGTGTTGATATGGCCCTCTTTTCCAAGTCCAAGAATATCTGCCAACGGAATGATCGCATATTCTGCCTGATTCTGCATGGTATACTGCAGGAATCTGTCCTTGACAGAGCCCTGTGATGCTCCCGCCTTCTTTAACATCCTGCGGATTTTTCTTCTGGCTGCGGCACTCATATTTCCATACCACTGCATGATCGTATCATTGTCATGCGTTCCTGTGTAAAAAATCATGTTTTCCACATCATGGAAGGTATCTCGGGCATATTTTCCACCTGTTTCTATGGAGAAGATCAGGATCTTCATTCCCTTCAGATGATAATGATCTTTCAGCATCAGAACCTCCGGACGAAGCAGCCCCAGATCCTCTGCTACCAGATCTAATCCCGGAATTTCTTTCTGAAGTGTATCAATGACCTCATATCCCGGTGCCTCGATCCATTCACCGTCAATAGCAGTCGGGCAGTCTGCCGGAATTTTCCAGTATGTATCAAATGCCCGGAAATGGTCGATCCTTATAATATCAAACAATTTGTTGCTATAGCCAATCCTGTCCACCCAGAATCTGTAATCCTGTTCCTTCATATGCTCCCAGTCATAGATCGGATTTCCCCATCTCTGCCCTGTAGCACTGAAATAATCAGGCGGTACTCCGGCGATGAAGATCGGACGTCCATCTGTATCAAGAAGAAAGTTATCTTTTCCACCCCATACGTCTACAGAATCCTGTCCCACATAGAAAGGAACATCTCCCATAATCTGGATTCCGGCATCGTTTGCAGCCTTCTTCACCTTCATCCACTGTGTGTAGAAAATATACTGAAGAAACATCTGATACTGTGCCTCTGTCTCCACCTCTGCCGGTAACTTTTGTCTGTTCTCCGGCCAGGTTCTATATTCTTCCGGCCAGTCATTCCAGCATTCTCCGTTATTTGCTTTCTTTAATGCGCGGAACACACCATACTCATATACCCATTCCTGTGAAGCAAATTCTTTATATGCTGTTTCTTCCTGTCCCTTTTTCTCTGTAAAAACATCAAACGCAGTTCTTAAGAAAGGCTCTCTGTACTGGCGGACAGCCTCATAATCTACTCTTGTAGCTCTCTCCTGAAGTTCCTTTGGATGTTCCTTTAACAGACCTTCCTCTGCAAGCGCATCAAGACTGATATACAACTCATCCCCTGCACAGGAGGAATATGGCTGGTATGGGGAATTACCATAGCCAACCGGATTCAGTGGCAGTATCTGCCATATCTTTACATGATTCTCCTTTAATAACTCGATAAATTGGAATGCAGATTCTCCAAGTTCTCCGGCACCAATACGGGACGGAAGTGCGGAAACTGGCATTAATACTCCGGCTTTTCTCATGATTTTTGTGCTCCTTCCTTCTTTTTACACTTCTTCATTTATAAAATTTCGGTAACTATTCTTCAGCAATCCATTCCAACAGAACATTCCAACAGAATATACAAGTCAATATTCCATTGCCGCAGACAATTCGGAATAAATTTCAACTTGTAATTTTTTAACTGCTGATCAGTTACAAATTTCATAATATCTTTTGATATTTTAACATATTTAGGCCACTGCGTCAAAGCATTCCTTATGCGCTAAAGGTATATATTTTTCCTGACAAAAAAGCTCCCTTACAGGGGGCATTTTGTCTCTCTGTAAGGAAGCTTTTCTTTATGAAAACTTTTTTATGGCTGTCTATGTTTCATATTTTTGATCTTATAAGCAGATTTAGAATTCCGGTTCGATCAGACCGTAAGTATTGCCTTTACGTTTGTAAACTACATTTACCTGCTCTGTCTCTGCATTGTAGAATACAAAGAAATTATGTCCGAGCAGTTCCATCTGTACGCATGCATCTTCCGGATACATTGGTTTGATTCCGAATTTCTTGGTACGGATGATCTTAACTTCTTCATCCTCATCGTAGTCCTTGTCCAGATATGCTTTCTGGAAGTTGGCTGCTGCCTGCTGTTTGTCTACGATTTTATTTTTGTACTTGCGAAGCTGACGTTCAATGACTTCCTCTACCAAATCGATTGATACATACATGTCATTGCTTACCTGTTCGGAACGAATGATATTTCCTTTTACAGGGATTGTCACTTCAATTTTCTGTCTTTCTTTTTCAACACTTAAAGTTACTACAACTTCGGTGTCAGGAGTGAAATACCTTTCCAGTTTACTGAGCTTGTCCTGGACTGCTGTCTTAAGACCTTCTGTAACTGTAATATTTTTTCCGCTGATGATAAACTTCATGCTTCCATCCCCTTTGCTGTTTGATGAATCTATTATAACACACATTTTTGAATTTTAACACTATTTTATTAAAATTTCACATTTTTTCTGTTTACTTCAGAAATAACTTTAAAGTTCCTTTGTCATTATGGGGAAATAGCAAAAATTCTGTAATTGTTCTGTACATTTTCACTGTGATTCCTGAGATTACTATAAAAATTAGTTAAAGTTTAATCAGTTCTGAGAATGAAATATTTCCGCCAAAAAGATCCAATGCACTGCCTACTGTGACATCCAGTCTGTCTTTTCCATATTTTCGCAGATCCTCAATATCCTTCATGGAGCCAACTCCACCTGCGTAAGTAACCGGATTTCCTTTATACTCCCCCAGCATAGATGCAAGTTCTGTCTCAACTCCGCATGCCTTTCCCTCCACATCTACTGCATGGACCAGAAACTCATCGCAGTAACTTCCCAGTTCTTTCATAATATCCAGTGTCATAGTGACATCTGTAAATTTCTGCCAGCGGTCTGTCACAATATAGTATTTTCCATCTTTTCTGCGACAGCTCAGGTCAAGAACCAGTTTCTCTTTTCCCACAGTCTCTTTCATTTTGTTCAGATTTTCCCAGGAAATCCTTCCATCTTTAAATACATAAGATGTAACGATTACATGACTGGCACCTGCACTAAGATATTCCCCTGCATTTTCCGGGTTCACTCCTCCGCCGATCTGTAATCCTCCCGAATAAGTATGTAATGCAAGAATCGCCTGTTCTTTTGTTGATTCATAGTATGGGGAGTCATGACCATTTAACAGAATTACATGTCCTCCTTTTATCCCTGCCTTTTTATATAATTCTGCATAGAAAGATGCATCCTGCTCAGATAATCCGTTATATGTACTCTCAGAATCTTTTTGTACTTATAGCAAGCCTCTTAAATTAATGCATTTGAGACAGTTCAGCAGAGTGCGAAAGACAAGGAAGACGTTCACAGTAACGGATTTCACGCTCTGATGAGCTGAATCAATATGCATTATTTACAATGATTGCTATAGTTAGATGCAAAAACAAATGCAATAAAAACTTCGGGAATACACTATTTAAATTTTACCAATTTAACACGATAATACCATAAATTATTCCTGATGTCTATCTTCCTTCTGCCGCATTGCCAACAGCATCCCCCACATCTTCTACAGCATTACCTACCCCTTCGCCCAGATCTTTGACGCTGTTTCCCAGTTCACCGGATACTGTGCCGTCACCGTTGTTGTTTTCATCAATTCTGGTATTATCTGCAGTGTTATCTGTTGCAGTGTTATCTGTTGCAGTGTTATCTGTTGCATTGCTATTCTGTTTTGTCTCATTTTCTGCAGCTTCATCCTCTGCGGCAGTTCCATTGTCTGTGACGGTTCCACCATTATTTACATTTTTATCTGCCGCATTGTTTCCTGATGTGCTATTTCCATTTGTATTGTTTTCTCCTGCGTTATTTTCCATGTTATCATCGTTTGCTGTCTTATTATCCGTCATATTTTCTTCGTTTGTGTCTGCCTCATCAGCTGCTTTATTTGCATTCCCACATGCTGTGAACATGCACAGTGACATAATAAGTGCTGTACCTGTCAGAATCTTTTTTACCTTTATTCCCATATTCATCTCCTGTTCCCGGAAAGCATTCTGCCGGTCCATGCAGCAGAACCTCTCCGTCTTTTCATGTTTTTATATTATGTTTTTAATATGTACCAAAAACTCAATACTATTCTGGAAAAAATTTACTTTTCATGCTATGATTTAAATAACACAAAACAGATTACTCCGTACATATATACTCCTACAATCTAGCGTACCGACAAGTTGCCATAGCAGGATTTCACTCATTAATGAGATGGATTGACTGCAGTATTTTACGGAATATCTATAACTCATATTTACAGGAGGTTATCATGAAAAGAAAAAGGAACCATTCACTTCGCAGCTCTGTTTTCATATTTCTGGCTGCACTTTTCCTGCTGTTTACCTGCAGTGTTTCTACTATCTATGCATCCACACTTCAAAAACCTGATATCGCAGCATCGGGAAAATTTGTAAAAGACGGCGATTACTGGATTTACCGCTATGATGATAAAACCATCGCCAAAAATGTATTTCTGAAAATTGACAAAAAGACCTATTATTTTAACAAACTCGGACACCGCTGGTGCAGCTGGCATACGATCAAAGGCAAAAATTATTATTTCGGAACCAGATCTCAGGGATATCTGATAAAGAATTCTCTTATCAAATATAAAGGAAATTATTACTATGTCGGTAAAGACGGTGCCATGGTTACCGGATGGTACACTGACAAATCCGGAAAGAAATACTATTTCGGCAAAGACGGAAAAGCAGTTACAGGAAAACACAAGATCAAGGGAACTTACTATTACTTTAACCAGAATGGTACTGTCACCCACACCGGATTAAATTATTCCCTTTCCTCTGACTGTGCACTTCTCATGAATGCAGATACCGGTCAGATTATTTATGGCAAAAATGAAAATGTTGCTCATGCCAACGCCAGCACAACCAAGATTATGACCTGTATCCTTGCACTTGAAAAATGCAAATTAAACGAAAAAGTAAAGTTCTCCTCTTACGCAGCATCTATTGAACCCAGCAAGCTTTATGCAAATGCAGGAGAAATATTTTATCTGAAAGATCTGCTTTATTCCCTGATGCTTCCTTCCCACAACGACACTGCAGTTGCCATTGCCGAACACGTCAGCGGTTCCACTGCAAAGTTTGTTAAATTAATGAATAAAAAAGCAGCAAAGATCGGATGTACGAATACACATTTCGCAACCCCAAATGGTCTGGATGCAGGGTATAACCATTATACAACAGCTTCTGACCTGGCAAAAATTGCCCAGTATGCGATCAAAAAACCTATGTTCCGCAAACTGGTGAGCACCGGCTATTATTCTTTCTCTAATCTCAACACCGGCAGAAGCTATTCTATCGGCACCACCAACGCCCTGCTCGGCAATGTTCCGGGAGTTCAGGGTATGAAAACAGGCTATACCAACAAAGCAGGCTATTGTTTTGTCGGACTTTCTTATTCCGCAAGGGGAAACACCTATATTTCCGTTGTCCTGGGTGCAGATTCATCTTCTGCCCGCTGGCAGGATTCCAGAACATTGCTGACTTACGCATATAATCATTGATCAGAATTATTATAGCAGCATACAGGCCAATATTACAAAAAAGGAAAGTGTTCTGAAACATCAGATACACTTTCCTTTTATATATTTTATTTCACTGCTATGAAGATACTGAAAATTACCAGTTATCAATTTTTACTGCATTCCTGATTATTTTGCACTGATAACATCGCTCATATCATATCTTCCTGCCGATTTGCCTGCAAGGAATTTCGCAGCTTCAACAGCACCCTTTCCAAATACAGCTTTGGAATATGCAGTATGCTTAAATTCAATCACTTCATCCGGACCTGCGAAAATCACTTCGTGTTCTCCTACGATTGTTCCACCGCGAACTGCTGAGATACCGATTTCCTTATCATCCCGCATCTCACGTCTCTGGCTGCGGTCATAGATATAATGATACTGGTTATCCATTGCCTCATTAATGCTGTCAGCCAGTGCAAGTGCTGTTCCGCTTGGTGCATCCAGTTTCAGTCTGTGATGCTTCTCAACAATCTCCATGTCAAATCCTGCTGTTGCCAGAACCTTTGCCGCATCCTGAAGCAGTTTCATCAGAGTATTGATTCCAAGAGACATATTTGCAGATTTCAGAACTGCGACATTCTTAGATGTCTCTTCCACCTTTGCGAGCTGCTCCTCGCTTAAACCGGTTGTACATAATACAACCGGGAGTTTGCGTTTCTCACAGTAAGCAAGAAGTGCATCTGTTGCTTTTGCAGAAGAGAAGTCGATAAGGGCATCTGCCTCTACCTGACATTCTTCCATATTTGTATATACAGGGTAACTGTTCTTTCCCTGATCTGCCACATCGATACCTGCTACGATCTCAGCATCCGGATCCTTCTCCACAAGTCCGGAGATTACCTGACCCATGTGACCGTTACAGCCATGCATAATAATCTTTACCATTTGTCTATTCCTCTCAATTCCAGTATATCGGCAAGTTGATTTTCCGAACAATCCTGCGGTTATATTTATGCAAGTTTAATTCCGAAATTCTTCAGTTCTTCAGCAAGTTTTGCCTTGTTTGCATCTTCCATCTCGGATAATGGCATACGAAGTGGTCCCACTTCTTTACCCATCAGATTCAGAGCTGCTTTCACCGGAATCGGGTTTACTTCACTGAACAGTGCATGAATTAACGGGATTGCCTTTAACTGGATTTCTGCTGCACCCTTTGTATCTCCTTCAAGGAATTTCATAACCATATCATGTGTTTCCTTAGGAGCTACATTAGAAAGTACGGAAATTACTCCAAGTCCGCCAAGTGAAAGGATCGGAAGTACCTGATCATCATTTCCGGAGTAGAGTTCAATGCAGCCATCAGCCATGGACATCATGGTTGCAATCTGTGAAAGATCTCCGCTTGCTGCTTTGATACCAACAATATTCTTAACATTTTTAGCCAGAGCTACTGCTGTTGCAGGCTGAATGTTACAACCTGTACGGCTCGGAACATTGTACATAATGATCGGTGTTTCCGGAACTGCCTCTGCAATAGCTGTATAATGAGCGATCAGTCCTTTCTGAGTCGCCTTGTTATAATATGGAGTCACTATAAGAAGTGCATCTGCACCGTAAGAAGCAGCCTCCTTTGACATCATAATTGCAGTTTCCGTACAGTTGGAACCTGTACCTGCAATAACCGGAACACGTTTGTTTACCTTGTCGATTGCAAACTTAATTGTCTTAAGATGCTCTCCATGCGTCATCGTTGATGATTCTCCTGTTGTTCCGCAGATAATGATCGCATCTGTACTGTTTGCAATCTGATACTCCAGAAGTTCCTCCAGTTTATCATAATTAACCTTGCCATCTTCATACATAGGGGTTACGATCGCAACACCTGCACCTTTAAAAATTGCCATTTGCCTTCCTCCTTTATTCTTCTGTAATTTCCATACAGATTACTGTCCATTCATAAACAATAATCAGGTTTTATACACCTTATACAATCTCTGTTGTCAGTGTAGTTATGCTGTCTGCATATTTACGCAGGCTGTCCGGTAACGTCCGTCCCGTAAGCAGAATATGCATACTCTCGTCCTTCATCTTCAGGATATCACCGATTGCCTCTGCAGTGGTGATCCCGTAATCCGGAAGTGCAAGAATCTCATCCAGGAGCAGAAAATCGCATTCCTGCGTTGCGATCACTTTGCGCGCAAAATTCAAAGCATTAAGAATATTGGTTTTCTCCTCTGCCTTCTCCTGCTCATTCAGTTCCTCATATCCTTCATCATGCTTCTCAAAACGGAATATCTTAATATCCAGATTATCCAGTTCCGCCAGAAAATCCAGTTCCCTGCGCTCTCTTCCTTTCAGAAACTGAATAATAATGACGCTTTTACCCTGTGCGGAAGCTCTCAGACACTGACCGATCGCCAGAGTTGTCTTTCCCTTTCCCCCGCCACAGTAAACCTCTGTAAATTCTTTTTCCATAACAAACAATTCCTCTTATCGTTATTGAAATTGTACCTTCTTCTCTGTGTCATTACAGACATGATAAACAGCCGGAATGCTTCGTGGAACAGCAGGCTGCCATAGTTATCTGAATACGCTTATATTACCGCAGTTTATGAAGAATTGCAAGTGTTACTGTTTACAGTAACCAATCATCATATATTCCAGGGTGATTGCAGCGTAAACAGACACATGACAGTAATTTTTATGTTACTGTTCATACACCACTATCCCGCGAGGCGTTTTGGCATAAATATGCCAAAATCCCGAGTCATACAAGCCAAAATTCCATTGCCGCAGGCAATCTGGAATGAATTTTGGCTACGTTACTGAGAACGGAGTGAACAGTAACATTTTATTCCATATATTCCAGCTTGCTCACAGACACTTCATACGCAACTCTCTTCTCTGTTTCATTTTCCCCGATCCGTTTCATATATTCTCTGCTCTGGATACGTCCCCAGATCAGGACATGACCGCCAACTTCAAACGCAGATGCATAGCGGGCATTTCTGCCCCAGCAGATGCATGGTATGTAATCTGATTTTCCATACGGACGGTTTACTGCCAGCAGCACATCCGCAATTTCTCTTCCAAGAGGAGTCTTACGGTATACTGGTGGCTTGCAGATATATCCGTCCAGAAAAATCTGATTGACCGGAACTGTTTCATCCTCTTCTTCCACAAACTTCAGTTCTCTGCTAAATACTGAAAGCACGAGACGGTTATGCTTCTCCTCATGGCGGTTATATGAGCGGAACTGTCCATGGATTTCCACATATTCTCCGATATAATCCTGCGTTACATCCACCAGCCGTTCAGAAACCATCACCGGAATCCTGTCTTCCGAATCACTGAGCCTTTTGACCAGCAGTTCTGTCATATAGAAGCCTTCTCCAAAGACCTGATGACTGAATGTAAAGCCTGCTGCAATTTTGCCCATCATAGATACCTGATTGTTTTCAATAATTTTATCTGCCATAATGTGGTTCTCCTTCCCTGTAGAGCATCTGTGTCAGAATCCCTGCCTGCAGTGCAGACCGTAAATCGCCTCTGCTTCTTTCAGCGATCCCGCATATGCTCCTCTGTACCTTGTATTGTTCTTTATAAGGTTATGTACAGGCATTCTCATTTAGAACCAGAATCTGCAAAAATAAAAAAAATTATTTTAACACCTTGTAATCTGACGAAAATGTGGTAAACTGAAAATTCGGGTAACTTATTGAGGAAAAAACACATAATAATAGGAACAAATTCATCTGCAAGATTAAATCATGTTTGAAAAATGCTTTTGCGGCAAAATAATCCTGCTGATAACACATGAATATTAACAATCCCGGTAACTGTTCAGCCAGCGTGCCGAACAGTTACCCATTCAAAGCTTAAAGAGGAAAGGAAAATCATTTTATGAGAACAAAACGTGAAGATGTCCGTAACGTAGCCATTATCGCCCACGTTGACCATGGTAAAACAACTCTGGTTGACCAGCTTCTGAAACAGAGCGGTGTATTCCGCGAAAATCAGGAAGTTCAGGAACGTGTCATGGACTCCAATGATATTGAGCGTGAGCGTGGTATCACTATTTTATCCAAGAATACAGCTATTCATTACAAAGATACAAAGATCAATATCATCGACACACCAGGACATGCTGATTTCGGCGGCGAAGTAGAACGTGTACTTAAAATGGTAGACGGTGTTATTCTTCTCGTTGATGCTTTTGAAGGTGCTATGCCTCAGACTAAATTCGTTCTTAAGAAAGCCCTTGAACTTGATCTCCATGTAATCGTATGTATCAACAAGATTGACCGTCCGGAAGCTCGTCCTGACGAAGTTGTAGATGAAGTTCTGGAACTTCTTATGGATCTTGGTGCTTCTGACGAGCAGCTTGACTGCCCGTTCCTGTATGCTTCTGCAAAAGCAGGACATGCTGTGATTGACTTAAACGATACTCCTAAGGATATGGCTCCTCTGTTTGACGCTATTCTGAAATATATCCCTGCTCCGGAGGGAGATCCTGACGTATCGGTGTAGGTAAAGTTGAGAATGGTAAGATTGCCGTTAATCAGGAGCTGACTCTGTTAAACCATCATGATCTGGACAAACGTAAGAAAGTTAAAATCAGCAAGCTCTATGAGTTTGACGGTCTGAATAAGGTTGAAGTAAAGGAAGCTACTATTGGTTCCATCGTTGCTATTTCCGGTATCGCAGACATCCATATCGGTGATACTCTCTGCGGCGGAGAAAACCCGGAGGCAATTCCTTTCCAGAAGATTTCCGAGCCTACCATTGCCATGAACTTCATCGTAAATGACAGTCCGCTGGCAGGCCAGGAAGGTAAATACATCACATCCCGTCATCTTCGTGACCGTCTCTACCGTGAGCTGAATACAGATGTCAGCCTTCGTGTAGAAGATACCGAAACAACAGAAGCCTTTAAGGTTTCCGGACGTGGAGAACTTCATCTGTCTGTCCTGATCGAGAACATGAGACGTGAAGGTTATGAATTCGCAGTAAGTAAACCGGAGGTTCTGTACAAAACAGACGATCGTGGAAAGAAACTTGAACCTATGGAAATCGCTTATGTAGATGTTCCGGAAGAATTTTCCGGTACTGTAATCCAAAAGCTGAGCGAACGTAAAGGTGAGCTGCAGGGTATGAGTACTGCCAGTGACGGTACTGTCCGTCTGGAATTCCACATTCCTTCCCGTGGACTGATCGGATTCCGCGGTGAGTTCCTTACCTCCACCAAGGGTACCGGCATCATCAATACTATGTTTGACGGATATGCTCCTTACAAGGGAGATTTCCAGTACAGAAAACAGGGATCTCTGATCGCTTTCGAGGCTGGTGAAGCTGTTACTTATGGTCTGTTCGCAGCCCAGGAGCGTGGTACTCTGTTTATCGGACCTGGTGCAAAGGTTTACAGCGGTATGGTTATCGGACAGAATGGTAAAGCCGAAGATATCGAGCTGAACGTATGCAAGACAAAACATCTGACTAACACACGTTCTTCTTCCGCTGATGATGCACTGAAATTAACTCCACCAAGAGTTCTCAGTCTGGAACAGGCCATCGATTTCATCGACCAGGATGAACTCCTTGAGGTTACACCAGAGTCTCTCCGTATCCGTAAGAGACTTCTGGATTCCAGAGAACGTAAGAGAGCCGCTTTCAGAAAAGCCTGAAACAAATAGAAACTTAAGAAAAATTAAGCCCCGCAGATTTTGCGGGGCTTAATTTTTCTTAATCATTACTGTTCACTCCGTTCACAGTAACTCTTAATCTCCTGCAAACATATGGAAAAACATAAATCCTTCTACAAATTATATTGTTATATTTTCACGAAATTCCAAGTTAGTATTTGTTAACTTTTTCATATACTATGTAATTGACAAATGATTAACAAAGTCATATAATAGCATCATCGAGGTTGTTAATTTATTAACGTTATTTTTTTAACTTTCTCTCAGTTGCCAGCAGAACATATATTGTTAAATTATTCTCATATATTCTGACAATTGATATTTTATTCACATTATTTACGTGATTATGCACAATTTTCACCATAATATTTCGTTATGCTCATATTAATGTTACTGTTGACCAAATAATCAGTTTATTTATATAATAAAAACATAACAGGTCACGGTAAATACTTTTAACGAAAACACAAACAGGAGGATTCCCAAATGGCAAAAAAAGAGAACACTATCCCAACCATCATCGACACCCCTGAAGCTCTTACTGCAAAGATTGCAGCCATGAAAGAGGCACAGAAGATTTTCGCAACATTTACCCAGGAGCAGGTAGATAAGATTTTTAAAGCTGCCGCTACTGCTGCTGACAAAGCACGTATCCCGCTTGCTAAAGATGCTGTTGAAGAAACAGGAATGGGTATTGTAGAAGATAAGGTTATCAAGAACCATTACGCAGCCGAATATGTATACAACGCATATAAGAATACCAGAACCTGCGGTGTGATTGAAGAAGATACTGCTTACGGTATTAAGAAAATAGCTGAGCCGATCGGTCTGATTGCTGCTGTTATTCCTACAACCAACCCAACATCTACTGCAATTTTCAAAACTCTGATTGCACTGAAAACACGTAATGCAATCATCATCAGTCCGCATCCCCGCGCAAAGAAATGTACCATTGAGGCAGCAAAGGTTGTTCTGGAGGCAGCTGTAGAAGCCGGTGCACCGGAGGGAATCATCGGATGGATCGATGTTCCAAGTCTTGATCTGACAAATCAGGTTATGCGTGAAGCAGACATCATCCTTGCTACAGGTGGTCCCGGAATGGTTAAGGCTGCCTATTCTTCCGGAAAACCTGCTTTAGGTGTAGGTCCCGGAAATACTCCTGTTATCATTGATGACAGTGCAGATATCCGTCTGGCAGTTAACTCCATCATCCATTCCAAGACCTTTGACAATGGTATGATCTGTGCTTCCGAACAGTCTGTAACTGTTCTTGAGAGCATTTATAAGAAAGTAAAAGAAGAATTCCTTTACAGAGGATGTTACTTCCTGAAACCGGATGAATTAGAGAAAGTAAGAAAAACTATCCTTATCAATGGCGCATTGAATGCAAAGATCGTAGGCCAGAAGGCTGCCACTATCGCTGAGATGGCCGGTGTTGCAGTTCCTCCTGAGACAAAGATTCTGATCGGTGAAGTTGAATCTGTAGACATCAGCGAAGAATTCGCACATGAGAAGCTTTCCCCTGTACTTGCCATGTACAAGGCCAAAACTTTTGACGAAGCGATTGCCAAAGCTGAACAGCTTGTAGCTGACGGCGGTTATGGACATACCTCCGCTCTCTACATTGACACAAGAGAAAAGGAAAAGATGGAAAAACACGCAGCAGCTATGAAGACCTGCCGTATCCTCATCAATACTCCATCTTCTCAGGGCGGTATCGGCGACCTTTACAACTTCAAACTTGTTCCGTCCCTGACTCTGGGCTGCGGTTCCTGGGGTGGCAACTCCGTATCTGAGAACGTAGGTGTAAAACATCTTATCAACATCAAGACCGTTGCTGAAAGGAGAGAAAATATGCTCTGGATTAGAACACCGGAAAAAGTTTATTTCAAAAAAGGCTGCCTGCCGGTTGCTCTGGATGAACTTGGCACTGTTATGCACAAGAAACGCTGCTTTATCGTAACAGACTCTTTCCTTTATAAGAATGGATATACTAAAAAGATCGAAGATAAATTAGATCAGATGGGAATCGTACATACCTGCTTCTACGATGTAGAGCCAGATCCATCTCTCGCTTCTGCAAGAGCCGGTGCTGCTGCAATGAGAATGTTCGAGCCTGACTGCATCATCGCAATGGGCGGTGGTTCCGCAATGGATGCCGGCAAGATCATGTGGGTTCTCTATGAAAATCCGGACGCCAACTTTGATGATATGGCTATGGACTTTATGGATATCCGTAAGAGAATCTTCACATTCCCGCATATGGGTAAGAAAGCTTACTTTATAGCTGTTCCAACATCTTCCGGTACAGGTTCCGAGGTAACACCTTTTGCTATCATTACTGATAAGACTACAGGTATCAAATGGCCTCTGGCTGATTATGAATTAATGCCTGACATGGCTATTGTTGATACAGATAATATGATGAGCGCACCTAAGGGACTGACCTGTGCTTCCGGTATCGACGTTATGACTCATGCACTTGAAGCCTATGCTTCCATGATGGCATCTGATTATACAGATGGTCTTGCATTAAATGCCATCAAACTGGTATTTAACTATCTGCCACGTTACCTTCCCACAGTATCAGTATCCGCACACACTTGCACGTTACGCTGAGATTGGCCGTTCTGTAGGTCTGACAGGCAAGAACGACAGCGAAGTATTTGAAAAGCTTCTCCAAAAACTGCAGGAACTGATGGATACTATTGAGATCAAACATACGATCAGGGAATACGGCGTAGACGAGAAGTACTTCCTTGAAACTCTGGACGAAATGACCGAACAGGCATTTAACGACCAGTGTACCGGTGCCAACCCAAGATATCCATTAATGTCTGAACTGAAAGAAATCTATCTGAAAGCTTACTATGGTGAGGGAAATATTCCTGAATCCGGGAAAGCCAAAGAGAAAAAAGAAGAGAAATAAGATTTGCTGAAAATAAACCTTTTCCTTTAAAAATATAGACAGCCCCTTATTATATTATTTCTTACTGCGATATGCTTCTGCTTCCCAATGTGTGATAAAGTATGTAATATCATCCGTCATATGAAGCGGACCGCCAAAGCTTTCTGCATATACTGCAAGCTTGATGGCATCTTTTACAAGAAGCTGTGCTTTTGCAGCTTTTCCCTTATCATCTTCCATAATAAAGGCGCCAACTCCCTGTACCAAGATCAGTCTTGGCTCTTTGTCATTCTCTGCCATAAATGCATCCAGCGCAGCTTTTGCCTGGTCAATATCCTCTACAAATAACGGATATGGTCCACAGTATACAATGTGATCCGGTGTAAATGGTTTCAGAAGCGGTGCAGCCGCTGCCTTATCTTTTACGAAGTTATCAGCTTCCGCTACAGGTACAACTTCTACCGCATGTCCCAGTAACTGGGAAAGCTTCTCTGCTGCCTGTTCTTTTTCAGATGTAACAGCATCACTGACATCAGCAGTTCTCTTTACCTGTTTCTCTAATTTACTGATCACGCCGTCAAATAACACTCCAATTTCCTCTACAGTATTTGCTGCAACGAAAATTCCGTGATTCTGGAGCAGAAGAACCTGAACATCTTTTCCGAATTCTTCTTTATAAGCATTCATTTTCTCATAGCAGATACGCGCAAGTGTATAACCTGGTTTGCAGATATCGATCCAGAGTACATCTTTTCCAAGGATCTGTTCGCTGAGTTCCTTTGCGCCTTTTCCGCAGGTCAGTCCATTGACAAGTGTAGGATGAACATGCAGTACATAAGTATAGGCAAATAAGTTATGAAGCAGTGCTTCTACACTTGGACGTTTTGTTTTGTCAGCATCTGTTACTGCAGCCATAACATCTGCAAGATACAGTGATTCACGTTTGACATCATCTTCAAGATAATCTGTCTTCATGATCTCATTCAAACGTGTTCTGCTCATTTCCACAAATTCCTCTGCCTTGATTGTGGCAAGCTGTGTACCGGAGCCTTTTACATACAATGTGGTGTCGTCTTTTACAGAAGTATTACCGCCGCCTGCAAGAACATAGGCAGGGTTGCTTCCATAAGTATTTGACATTTTTACTAAGGTTGAAAGATCCATAGTTAAAATTCCTCCCATATTTATAATAGTTTTGCTGTTCCCCATTCCATTGTACACGATATCCTGCTTTTTTCCAAGTGTTATGGAGTAAACAGTAACATTATAATAATCCCGCAAATAATCTCATAAACAGCTGTCCCAATCGCAGATATGCGCTGCGTCCGGTACTGTACTGTTCTGTGACTTCACGGCATTCATCCATTGTTGCTGCAAGATCATTTCGGATATCCAGAACTGCCTGGCAGTCTGCCATAAAGCAGCCGTTTTCAAAATGATGATACAGACTTCTGTAATCCAGATTTATGGTTCCGCAGGTTGCCATACAGTCATCTGCCACACTCATCTTTGCATGACAGAAACCAGGTGTCCATTCATAGATACGCACTCCATGTTTTACCAGTCCATGGTAAAAGGAACGTGTGATATTGTAGATCATCTTTTTATCCGGAATACCAGGTGTGATGATCCTCACATCTACCCCACGCTTGGCAGCCAGACACAGCGCATGGCTCATTTCATCTGTGATGATCAGGTACGGTGTCATAAACCAGCAGTATTTTTCCGCTTTATTCACCATACTGATATACACCTCTTCGCCTACCTGTTCATGGTCCATAGGACTGTCCGCATAAGGCTGGATAAAGCCTGTCTGCTTTGCCTGATAATCTGTCTGAACCAGAAATCCTGTAAAATCACTGTCATTTTTATCCTTATCACTGACAGCATTCCACATCTCCAGGAATGTTACTGTTAGGGAACGGACTGCCTCCCCCTCCAGACGGATACCTGTATCCTTCCACTGTCCATAAGGATGTGTGAAATTAAAATATTCGTTGGCAAGGTTGTAACCGCCGGTAAATCCCTCTTTTCCATCGATCACTGTGATCTTGCGGTGATCCCGGTTATTCAGGAACACATTCAGACCCGGAGTAAAAGGGTTGAACACTCTGCAATGGATTCCCACATTTTCCATTTTCTTAATGAAATCTGTATTGATAAATCCAATGGAACCCATATCATCATAAAATACTCTGACTTCCACTCCCGCCTTTACGCGGTCTTCCAGAACTCTCTGGATTTTATGCCAGGCCTGTGCATCCTCAATGGCATGATATTCCATAAAAATGAATTTCTCTGCCTTTGCCAGATCTGCCAGCTGAGCCTCCAGCCCTTTGACTGCCTCATCATAATAAATAACATCTGTATTCTGATAGACCGGATAGGAGGCATTTTTCTGTATATCAATCAGAAATATTGCCTGCCTTCGGGATTTTCCTGCCAAGCGTTTCCCTGCACTCACTGTCATTGGGAAGCAACGGCAGAAGTTCCCTGTCGATCTGGTCATAACGCTCCCGCATTTTACGGGTACCGCCATTGAGACCAATCAGTAAGTACAATCCCACTCCCAAGATAGGGAATACAAGGATCAAAATAACCCAGGGCATTTTCATAGATGAAGTCTGGTCTGACGCATACAGCTTAAGAACCAGTACACCTGCAAGAAGCCTTGTCATCAGATTGATAATCTCCGCATATTGATTCAGCTTTGTGATCATCGCAATGATAAAAACTGCTTCCAGTAAAATACATACTGCGGAAAAGCATAATCGTTTTACACCATTTTTCGTTTTCGCCCTGCCTTCCAGGGTATCCTGTTTCATATTCTTTCTCTCTCCCTCTGTCATTGTACGTTAATATTCACTCTATTCCCAGAACACATATCAGACGGATAAAATCATCCGCTTTTTTACTTGCTTATAACCGCTCCGCAGTTTCAGTCAGGAAAGATTTTCTGCACATTTATTTGTGCCTATATACTCTGCTACTTTATCTGTTACTTTATTGCAGATTACCGTATAAGCTGCTCCCAGAACATTGGCACCTATACGAAGTGCTATTGCTGCCGGCATTCCGAAGATCCCTGCTGCAATAGACAACGCTCCAAATGTATTAAATGCAGTCTGCCACGGATATCCTGCTGAATATCCAACTCCGATTCCTCCGATCATTCCAATGTACGGATACATGGATTTAGGAAGTACCAGATACAGCACAATAAACAGCAGACAGCCCACAACATTAAACATTCCTCTGCTCACAGACCTTGGGATACAGTCCTCTGTAAAAGGCAGACATACGGACATACAGGCGATTCCTGCCCACATTGCTCTGGGAAGTCCCAGAAGATTCATAAACAGCATTGCGCTGGATACGATCAGTGTCAGTTTCACATACCATCTGCTTCTTGCTGACTTAAGATCAAATTCCCGGAACAAATCCAGGAAGGTTCTTCGATAGGCTCTGTTTCTCTGGTTCTTATAGAAGACGATCATACAGATCACCATTCCCACCAACAAGCCGATCACACGGAAGGTGTATTCCTTTCCTGTCACATCATAGCCCAGAAGCAGCAGATATCCCAGCACAAAGGTGGAATGATTGTACATGATCACATTGTGACAGCCCAGTATCATCAGCAGTAAAATACACACAGCATTCACTGCAAACGCAGCTAACGGAGGCACCATATTTGCCAGACGGGGTCCTGCCATAAGAATACCGAAGATCCCTGCAATGGAAAGCAGTCCATGTGTTGTCCTGAT
>QWCK01001761.1_pt1 | contig 30102 bp, 29 predicted proteins | sample 1972571 | NCBI WGS metagenome assembly QWCK01 (sample SAMN09866710, study PRJNA288562) | Human gut metagenome isolate term2_stool, whole genome shotgun sequencing... | isolation source: gut | host: Homo sapiens | place: USA: California | reverse complement strand
AGGACAAAATCTCAGAAGATAATGTTTACCAGTTCCTTTTATTCTTTGATAAGCTGTATGATAAATTTACAGATCTGGAAAAGAAGACATTTTTGAAGAGCTTCCTGTCGGATGTGTTTATCTATGAGGAAGAACAAAAGGATGGCAGAATATTAAGAGGTCTCCGGTTTAAATTTCCGCTATATATGAATGGCAGAAATGTATTGGGTGTGGATTGGGACAACGGAAGTACAGATGAAGTCGTGTGTTGTCTACATCGGGTGAATTCGTAGAAGTCCTTAATTTCCGCGAAGACAATGAGGAGAGTTCCGAAGAAACAACTGGCTGTAAAGCCAGTGTTTATGCGGAATTTGACGAATGTACGCGATCTGAGAATTTCATAGAAATTCTCAGATTCAGGCATTTTGCGAGGTATATGAGTTTACACCAACAGGCAAACAGGGAACATTTTTTATTTAATAGCATAGAGAAAAGCCAAAAGGGCGCTTGTTTTCAGAACTTCTGGAAGATGAGTGTCCTTTTCGTTTATCCCAAGGCAAAGGAGAAGATAAAAAATGGCAAGGAAGAAGGAAATGTGTTCATCAGAGAATCACGAGTCGGGTGCAGGTATTGTACTGATGAAACTGAAAGAGCTGCGAAGAGCTGCATAGCTTTGAAGGACACCCGTTTAAGGTAGAGAGAAATCAGGAACTGTTTGAACTGCGATGCAGTATTGAGAAGGAAGGCGTATTAGTTCCGATTCTGGTGAGAAAAAATCCATATGGTGATGGATATGAAATCATATCCGGGCACAGACGGAAAGAAGCAGCACTATGGGCAGGGCTTACAAAAGTGCCGGTTATTATTCGGGAACTGGATGATGACCAGTCGGTTATAGCGATGATAGATAGCAATCTCCAAAGAGAGAAGATACTGCCAAGCGAAAAAGCGTTTGCCTATAAAATGCGTCTGGAAGCAATGAAGCACCAGGGCAGAGCAGAAGCGGATACTTCGGACCCACTGGAACCGAAGTGCAAGACAGAACTGGTGAATGTATCAGAACTGAAAGCAGAATTACAGGAATTTGGAAAAGTAAAAATCCAGAAAAAAGGCGGAGCAGGAGGCAAGCGAAGCAATGAACAGCTCGCCAGTATGGTTGGCGAAAGTGTGACACAGATTAAGCGATATATCCGGTTAACCCATCTGATTCCGAAGATACTGGATATGGTTGATAAAGAAATACTTGCGATCCGGTCAGCAGTGGAGATACCGTTTCTGAGCGAAGAAGAACAGTATGAACTCCATGCAGTCATGGAACTGGAACAGAGCATTCCTAACATTTCTCAAGCAAATCGGTTAAAGCGTATGAGCCAACAGAAATGCCTTGATATGGATAAGATTTATGAGATTCTGCAGGAAATCAAACCGAATCAGAAAGAACAGATTAAATTGCCATTGGAAAGAATTGGTAAATATTTTCCAACAGCGTATACTCCAAAGCAGCAGGTTGATTTGATTGAAAAATTATTAAAGAATTGGGCAAAACAAAATGTAAAATAAAAAGAGTGCCTAACACAATTTCGGCAGTAACGCCAACATCAGGTCGTACGAATGGAAGCCAAATCACGCTACCTGTATCTGAAAAGTAACAGCTAACAAAGAACTACCAAAAGAACAGAAAGTGTTGAAGGTGCGGTTATCGTGCTTGTCTGCATTATCTTTTCCCTGTTTGCTTCTTCTCCGCCTGTGGTCAATCCCGATGCTGCGGCGGTTACAATGGTATGGAGCTATATAGGGGAGCTTGTTTTTAATATGCTCGTTCTGGTGGGTGCAGTAAAAATGGCAGACCGTGTTGTAAGAGAAATGATGGGCTTGTAAATGTAAATTTTTCTATATCTGTTGACTTTGTTGTATGAAATGAGTATAATATGGTTAGAATATTACTATCGCAACTGTTTTAAGGAGGTGCAAATATGAATATTCGTCCATCAGCAGCAATCCGCCAGAACTACAACGAGATTGCAGATATGTGTCGTAAAACGGCAGAGCCAATATTCCTTACAAAGAATGGTGAAGGAGATTTGGTTGTTATGGATATTGATACTTATAACCGTCGGGAAAAAATGCTGAAGCTAAGAGAAGAACTGCTTGCTGTCGAAGAAGACAGAATAGCAGGAAGAAACGGCTGCACTCTTGATGAACTCGATGCTTACCTTGACGACGTAATCGCAGAGGTATAAGCCTATGTCAGATAAAAAATATAAAGTCATTGTTTCCGACAGAGCAAAGCGTATGTTGGGAACACATATTCGTTTTATGGCACAAGTTAATAAAGATGCTGCCAAAACGAAAAAGCAAGAGCTTATGGAAGCAATGCGTTCTTTAGAACGTATGCCGCAGCGTTTTCCGTTTTTTGAAGAAGCGTATATACCGACGAATAAATATCATAAGATGTTTGTTGCAAAGTGGGATCTTGTTCTTTACCAAATCCAAGATGATACGGTTTATGTGGATGATATCCTTGACTGCCGTAAAGATTACAGTTGGCTTATCCGTTAAAACAGAATATCAAATACACAAATCGTCACTTCACAGCAGGTGGCGATTTTTTTGTACTCAAAAAGGAGGTGCTATGATTGGAAGTAAAGATAAATAAGGAAATCCGTAATTATACGGAGAGTATGTTTTTTGGACTGTCTCTCAGACAGTTCATTTTTTCTGTCCTCGCCTGCGGTGTGGCGGTTGGTTTGTATTTCCTGCTCCGACCACGGTTCGGAACGGAAACCCTCAGTTGGGTTTGTATCTTAGGTGCGTTCCCCTTTGCGGCTATGGGCTTTATCAAATACAACGGTATGACCGCAGAGCAGTTTGTCTGGTTGAACAAAGCGCGTCAACTCTATATGGAATTTTATATAAGCGGACAAACTGTGTATGTCTGATTGGAACTGCATTGATGATTACCAGAAATCTGTTGCAGGAATTGTGCTGCTTACATTGGGAACATTTCTGATGACAATGATATAGGACGATGTGTACCGCCCTCTTTGTTCTGCATGAAGTTGGAATCCTGTACTTTTTCAAAGTATTCATCTTTGATATAGTAAACGTATCTTTCTTGATATATCATGTTCATCACCCATAAAATAAGCCCTGCCATGCGCTCTTCCTTTCCGTAAAATGAGCATAAGAAAAGCACCTGCCATTTTGATAGGTGCTCTACTCTCTTTTTATATCTTTATCTGTATGCTTTTATAAAATCATCTGGTGTAATTATTGCTGTGCTACAGTTCCAAGTCTTTTACGAACCATCGGTCCGATGATCATTGCAATGACCATTTTGCACAGATCCGCAGGAATGAAAGGAATGACACAGACTGCAAGTGCTGCGCCTACCGTATATCCGGCCTGGAGGCAGAACCATGCTGTTCCAAATGCGTAGCAGATTGCAGTTCCAACGATCATTCCAAGGATCTGGATTCCACGGTTGGTGAATTTGTCGATGACAATACCTGCGATGATTGCCATTGGAATAAATCCGACGATGTATCCGCCGGTCGGACCTGCCAGTTTTGCCAGTCCACCTGTGAATCCGGAGAATACCGGAAGCCCTACCAATCCGAGCAACAGGTAGATCAGGTAACTTAAAGTTCCCTTTTTCCAGTCTAACAGATAGAGAGACAGGTAGATCGCAAAGTTAGTAAGTGAAATTGGCACCGGACCAATTGGAACAGATAATGGTGCGAGAATGCAGGTCACAGCTGCCATAAGTGCGGTTACGACCATAGCGTAAGTACTTGTTTTTCGAAATGTCTGTGTATTTGTATTGTCATGTGTCATAGTAAAACTCTCCTTATTATTTAATGATGTGCAAAGACGTTAAACTTCTTAAGCGGACTCAATCTCATAAGTGAATCCGGCGTCTTCAATTGCCTGGATTGTATCTTTGATTCCCTGTCCGTCAGCGGTAAGATATCCTGAGGCAAATATGGAATCAACGACGCGGAGCAGATTTTTTTCTTCTCCTTTAAAATAAATCTCACGTCCTGCGGCACAGCGGATATCGGACTGCGGAACTAAAAGTCTTGCAAGACAGAGGACTTTCATACAGTAAGCTGTTGTGAGAGCGGACATATCGGCGTGCTCTAAAGGCGTTCCCGGAATTGGAAGAAGGAAGTTGATCGGAAGTGCCTCCGGTCGGATCTCGCGAAGCTCCAGTAACATATCTACCACGTCTTCTTTGCTTTCGCCCATACCAATAATGCCGCCGCTGCAGATTTCAAAACCAAGCCCTTGAAGCATTTTTATATTAGCAACACGTTGTTCAAATGTGTGAGTGGAACAGATGTTGTGATAATAAGCACGGCTGCTGTTCAAGTTATGGTTGATGCGGTCAAGTCCGGCTTCCTTTAACATCAATGCCTGCTTTTCTGTCAGAAAACCGATAGAACAACACAGGTGTGTTCCCTGTTCTTTCATTTTTCGAATTTTTTCAGCCAATTCTTCAATCTCTGCATCGGTAAATTTCATCCCACTAAGTCCGATACAGTGGCGTGATAAATGATGCTCGTTGACAAAGTCATTGTCTGCATATAATTTCTCATCTGCGACCCATTTGTACTTATCAATGTCAGCTTTTGAACGGCAGGACTGAGCACAATAAGCGCAATCCTGAGAACAGTTTCCACTTCTGGCATTAGTAAGAATGTGGATACTTACATGATTTCCTTTGTATTTTCGACGCAGTTTTTCAGCCCGGGCAATCAGCTCATCCAGATTTTCATCCGGCGTGTTGAGTATTTCAATTGCTTCTTCACGTGAAAGCTGTGGATCCGTAGATGTATTTTGATTTGAAATCATTAGAAGTCCTCTCTTTCCTTGAGTAATTCATTTTTCTGAAATTTTATACAAGACATACTTTAACATGCAAAAAAACAATTGTCAACCATGTGCAACACAATGGTTGACAAATAATGTTAGTATGAAGCAATCAGCTGGTATTATGAAATCGTGATAATTTCTTCTACACGATTCAGTGCTGCTGAGATATTTGGGCGGAAGTCCAGAGCCGGAACACTTCGCATACGGATGACAAGACATTTTGTAAAGTCTTTTACAACGATATGTTCAATGGCCTCAGCGGCACCGGAATCAGCCCGGCATATGGCATCAGAACCACAAGAACGATGACCAGTTCCATATCGAAGCAGTGCTTTCCGTTAATCATACCGTCGGCAACGACACAGGAGATCAGTGATTCAATGGAAGCTAGTATCGCAATAGTAAATACATCGGAAGCAGACTGTCCGATGATTTCTAAGTTTACTTTCGGCAGATGGAAAGTTGGGAGTGAATTACTGATTGTATATAAATCTCCGATGGTATTTGCCTTTCATGGAAGAAATTTTACCATAACAATTCCAGCGATAACAGCAATCAGAGATCCTGGAATCTTCTTGAAAATGTAAATAAAAGCGGCATATACAGTAGAAGTAATTGTCGAAAAAATGAAAGTTATTGCTGAAAAGTGATAGCCTTTGTTTTATAATGAGGCTAAGTTAGATGATAAAAGAAGGTGGGATAAGCTATGACATTGGAAGAATTGAAAGCATTGCCGAAAATAGAACTGCACTGTCACCTGGACGGTTCACTGAGTCGGGAATTTCTGGAAAGCCGTCTTGGAAGAAAAGTAGAGCCTTCTGAAATTCATGTATCTGATGACTGCCAGAGCCTTCAGGAATATCTGGAGAAATTCAATCTTCCGGGACAGTGTCTGCAGGACGAGGAAGGACTGGAGCTGGCAGGGTATGACGTATTAAAAAGTATGAGTCAGGAAAATGTCCGGTACGCGGAAGTGCGGTTTGCCCCGCTTTTATCAGAAAATGAAAACTTAAGCTGCGGTCAGGTGATAGAAGCAGTCATTCGGGGGATGAATCGTGGAAAAAATGAGTTCGATGTGGATTATGGCATTATTACCTGTGCCATGCGCCATCACAGCTATGAGGAGAATCTCCGTATAATCCGGACAGCAAGAGAATACCTTGGAAATGGTGTGTGTGCGGCAGACCTTGCAGGAGCTGAGGCCATCTATCCGATGTCAGAATTCATGAAGTTATTTGGACAAGCAAAAAAGCTTGGAATGCCATTTACCATTCACGCCGGGGAGTGTGGAAACGTGCAGAACATTCTGGATTCCGTAGAGGCAGGAGCACTTCGAATTGGACATGGAATCGCCATGCGAGGTAATTCAGAAGTCCAGAAAATGATCCGGGAAAAAGGAATTGGTGTCGAGATGTGCCCGATTAGCAATCTTCAGACGAAAGCTGTAGAAAGCGAAAGTCAATATCCGCTTCGGGAGTTCCTGGACAACGGGATCAAGGTGACGATCAACACAGATAACCGGACCGTCAGCAACACAACCATGACAAAAGAATTGCAATTTATTCAGGAGCATTATAGAATTACCGATGAAGAGATTCGGTTGATGATGAGAAATTCAGTAGATACAGCATTTATTCATTGAATCCAGACGAGTAAAGGAGACTGACAGATGGTTACATTAAACGATTATTTATATTCCGGGGATACGATCTTTAAAATTATACAAAATTATAGGACAGATTTGAGAAAAGAAGCAAAGCGGACACATAATGAAATCGACCTTGTGCATAGCAATTGTCTCCTTCAAGTACAGGAAATGCTGGAGCACAACGATTTCCTGACTTCCCAGTCACAGAAAATCCGGGAATTTTACAAGTACATGGCAAAAGAATTTCCATTTCTCGCCTTTACATTTCGTGGAAGAATCAAATCTTTGATACGTACAGAAGAAAAATTCAACGGCTACATTGTAGAATACATTTATAATTATTATGAGGAACATGGAACATATCCGGCTGTGGCAGATTTAAAAGAAAAACTGAGCTGTTTTCGGGATATTATCGCATATCGGATTGTAATTGCATTGCCGAAATGTCATCTGAAGCCGGGACAGAATCTCGAAGAGGAAGAGAAGAAATATCTTTATCAGATAGCCAATGCTCTGCCGGGATTTCTGGAAGAACGCGGCTTTACAGCCGAGCCGGCAAAAGGAGTCCGGGAGAGTAAATCAGACTTGCTGGACGGCGAAGTAAAGCCATATTACAGAGATTTCATCACCAATCCGACTATGTACGGCTATCAGTCATTACATATCACATTTTATGATAATACGTCCAGAAGCTATATGGAAGTGCAGCTTCGAACAAAGAAAATGGACGACATCGCGGAAATCGGACCGGCGAATCACTTGGGGTATGAGAAGCGTCAGGAGCATGAACGAGCAAGAAGAGATGCAGTTCCAAAAGGGGAATGCATTTACTTCGATGAGGCATACGAGCGCGGAATGAAACTTTTTAATTTAGATTTAAAAGACCTTGATGTTAATATGTTCGCAGCAATGAATAACAGCCTGATTAACGACGGCTGCGGACTGTATCGTGGGCGCCTCATTCTGCCATATGAACATTTGTCCAGATTTCAGAACGATTTGATCGATTAAGGTGGAAGAAAATAGCAATTTTATAGAAAAACTTTTGCAGAGAGACAGTTTCTGACATTTGCAAAACGTATAATGGCATAAGAAATGAGCCAATACGGAGGAGCAATATGGAAGAATACAAGAATGGCAAAATCGAGCGTGTTCTCGGAATCTATACGAAACTACTGAACGGGTACATTGTAAATAAAGCAGCCGAAGCGAATGAATATGGAGTAAATGAACGAAGTATACAAAGAGATGTTGATGATATCCGAAATTATCTGGAATTAGAAGCAGTCAACAGTGTGTATAATTGTTTAATTTTATTGACACTACTTAGCTATTATACTATAATTGTCCGCGGACAAAATAATGATTTTAAAGAATAGCGAGGACATTATAGATGAAGACGAAGATGACTTTACGGGAGTGGCTCCCGTTGATCGGTATGACGATTTCAGCGTTTTTGGTAAATACTTCGGAATTTATGCCGATTGGGCTTTTAACAGATATTTCTAATGAGTTTCATATGACGGAGGCTCAGGCGGGCGTGATGATTACAGCCTATTCCTGGACTGTGACATTATTATCGCTGCCGCTGATGTTGTTAGTGTGCAGGATACAGCCGAAGAAATTGCTGCTTGGAACGTTAAGTGTGTTTGCGGTATGCCAGGTGTTGTCGGTAATTTCAAGCGGCTTTACATTTCTTGTATTGTCACGTATTGGTGTGGCGTGTGCACATTCCATTTTCTGGGCGATCGCATCACCGGTTGCAGTTCGGGTTGTGGCGAAAGAGCATCAGTCAAAGGCTCTTAGCGCAATTATTACCGGAACATCAATTGCCATGGTACTTGGAATGCCGCTTGGGCGAATGATCGGACTTCAGATCGGCTGGCGAATGACATTTTTATGTGTGGCGATAGTTTCATTTCTGGTACTTGGCTATCTGGCATTTGTATTTCCGAAGCTGGAAGGAACAGAATCATTTTCCGTGGGACAGCTTCCGGAGCTTTTCAAAAATGCAAGATTGATGAGCATTTATGTAATTACTTTTCTTGTGGCGACCGGATATTATACAAGCTACAGTTATATCGAGCCGTTTTTGCAGAAAGTAGCAGGGCTTCCGAGTAACTGGGTAACTATGGCACTGATGTTATTCGGAGTAGCGGGGCTTGGAGGAAGCTATTTGTTCTCAAGATATTATGATGATCATCGGTATGCTTTTGTTCAGACTGTTATGATTGGTGTTGTGGCAGCTCTGCTGCTCTTATATCCAGCTTCTGTCAATAGGTATACCGTGATTTTGGTATGTGCCGGATGGGGACTGGCGATTATGGCATTTCAGGTGAGTTTTCAGGCAGAGTTGATTGGCTGTGTCTCTGTAGCTGCATCATCTGTTGCTATGGCGATCTTCTCGGGAATTTTCAATCTGGGAATTGGCTGCGGAACCTGGTTTGGCGGAACAGTGTATACAAAGATTTCGCTGAAGGATATAGGATTTGCAGGTGGAGTGATTGTGGCAGTGGCGACTTTGATCTGCATGGCAAGATTTCGAGTTGGAGATAAAACAGAAAGCGCATCATAGAATTTGATATGTAAAAAAAAGAATCGGGATATCCTTTAATGAGGATAACCAGATTCTTTTTTATTATCCAATCCCGCCAAGTGCGATTCCAAGAATCAGTACGATAAAGCAGATTGGTACATAGATGTATCTGCAGACAGGAATGAAGTATTTGGTGAATTTCCGTTCCCGGCCTTTATTGACTTGTTCTTCGACGTAGCTTTTCTTACATACCCAAAAGAACATGATTCCGGCGAGTCCCGCGCCCAGTGGACAAATGTATATAGAAAGAATATCCATCCATGTGGAGACGATGCCTTGAATCAGAAGTGAAACGATGATTCCGATTGCTGCAATGACACCGCATGCAGGTACGCGGGATAAATGTAGTTTTTCCTGTACCGTTGCAATTGGTGCTTCGTATAAGTTGATCAGTGATGTCATCCCTGCAAGGAATACGGCCGCAAAGAAAATGATTGCAATGATCCGGCCTCCCGGCATGGAACGAATCAGATTCGGCAGGAAGATGAATAATAGTCCCGGTCCTCCCTGATTTAACTGTGCTCCGGTGGTTGCCATAGCTGGAATGATGACCAGGGCTGCAAGGATTGCGGCGATGGTGTCAAAAAGTGCTACTTTTGCGGCAGAAGCGGGTATATTTTCCTTATCTGACAGGTAGGAACCATAAATCAGAGTTCCATTTCCCGCAACAGACAGGGAGAAAAATGCCTGCCCAAGAGCAAAAATCCATGTAGACGGGGATGCCAGCATTTCCGGATCCACCCGGAAAATGTAGCGGTATCCATTAATGGCTCCCGGCTGGAATGCAACGTGAACTGCAAGAATAACAAACAGGCAGAAGAAAAGCGGCATCATGATTTTACCGGCACGTTCGATTCCGCCCCCGACACCGAGCATGAGGATTAACATGCAGATAATCAAAGCGCCAATCTGCCATCCATTATTTCCAAATGCAGAAGCCATACTGCCAAAAGCATTTCCATATTCTTCTACATTATCTGGGGCAAGAGTCGAACCGGTCAGGGTACCGATTGCATATTTGAAAATCCAGCCCATAACGACGGTGTATCCGATTGCCATTGCAAGGGAACCGAGAACTGGAATCATGCCAAGGGCTTCTCCGAGTTTTCGTTTGCCGCTTGCCTCGCAGGCGCAGCCAAATGCGTCGACCGGACCAGATCTGGTAGCACGGCCAAAGCTCATTTCTGCAATGACTCCAGTGAAGCCGATGAGGGCAACAAAAAATATATAAGGAATCAGGAAAGAGCCGCCTCCGTAAAGGGACACTCTGGTTGGAAACATCCAGATATTTCCCATGCCGACGGCGGAGCCGATGCAGGCGAGGATAAAGCCCCAACGACTGCCAAAAGATTCGCGATTGTGTTGATTAGTACTCATTTGATCTCTCCTTTAAATAACAACATGATTTGATTATAAAAGGTTGCAGGGAAAATGTCTACAATTTATAATAGAAGATAACTATTCAGAACCCCTTGAAATAAGAAAAATTGATGCGTCATGCTTGCATGTAAGTAGCGGTTTTTCTTATTTCAAGGTGACTCGAATAGAGTTACCACCCCACATATGAGCAAAATTAGCTGCGTAGCAGTGGGAAAGCACGAGTATCGTGCGGTTTTGCGAATTTGTGTGGTGGGGTTCTGAACAGTTATAGATGAAAGAGGAGAGTTACTGTCAGAATATATATGAATGGTAACAGGTGAGTTGAAAATTATGAAATGTAATATATCGAAGAAATGTGGTGGCTGCCAGTTTCAGGGTATTCCTTATAAAGAGCAGCTTAAGAAAAAGCAGAAAAAAGAACAGAGTCTTCTTGGAGCATACGGGAAGGTCTGTTCAATCATCGGAATGGAGAATCCATATTATTACAGGAATAAAGTGCATGCGGTATTTGACCGTGACCGGAAAGGAAATATTATTTCCGGTATTTACGAAGAAGGCACACACAGAGTAGTGCCTGTGGAGAATTGTCTGATTGAAGACGAGAAGAGTCAGGAGATTATCCGGACGATTCGTGGAATGCTGAAATCATTTAAAATCCGGACATATGATGAGGACACAGGTTATGGACTCCTGCGTCATGTGCTGATCCGCCGAGGCTTTTCTACAGGAGAGATTATGGTCGTCCTTGTCACAGGTTCACCGATTTTTCCGTCGAAAAATAATTTTGTGAAAGCGCTTAGAAAAGCGCATCCGGAGATTACGACCGTTGTGTTAAATGTAAATGACAGACAGACAAGCATGGTTCTGGGAGACCGGGAAAAGCCGATTTTTGGTCCGGGGTTTATTAAAGACAGATTATGCGGCTGTATGTTTCGTATTTCACCGAAGTCCTTTTATCAGGTCAATCCGGTGCAGACAGAGATTTTATATCAGACTGCCATTGATTACGCCGGTCTGACAGGAAAAGAGACGGTGATTGATGCGTATTGCGGAATTGGAACAATTGGGCTGATTGCTGCGAAGAAAGCCGGTAAGGTGATTGGCGTGGAGCTAAACAAAGATGCAGCAAAAGACGCCAGAATCAATGCGAAAGAGAATAAGATCACGAATGCTGCATTTTATCAGGGAGATGCCGGAAGATTTATGGTTGAGATGGCAGCGAAAGGTGAAAAAGCCGATGTGGTATTTATGGATCCGCCGAGAGCCGGAAGTGATGAGAGATTCTTATCTTCTGTTGTAAAGTTATCTCCGAAGAAAGTCATCTACATTTCCTGTAATCCGGAGACGTTGGCAAGAGATTTGAAATATCTGACAAAGCATCATTATAAGGTGGAAAAGATTCAGCCGGTTGATATGTTCCCGTTCTGCGATCACTGCGAAACTGTTTGCTCACTATCGCGTAAATAGGCGTTTTCTCGATTGTGTTCAGTGCGATTCAGTGAATTTGCCACCCACAAAAATAAAATTAAGAAAAAATAGACGTTCACTCTACCAAAGTCAGGGCGTCTATTTTTTATGCGTAAAATTCAGAATGGCTACAATCAAACTAGCAGTTGTCAATATAAACATAGCTGAATAAGTAGGACAAAGTTTTGACAATCTTTCTGGCTAAACAACTTGTAGATTTTATTTATATTTGGTAAAATAAATATGTTTACCAGAACGATAAAGCGCGGATTTTTGAATCGTGCAGGAGGGTTAAAATCATGTCTTCAGATTATATTATGACAATGCAGCAGGCTCAGATGGAGATGGAATTGTATAAAAAGGTCTTTACGGTTGTAAGACTGTTGGATAAGCGGGAGTTCCGGCTGGAAGAGAACGACAATCCAGGCGGAGACATGGAATTATGCCATTGTTATGATTTCTGGAAGAAGGAAAAGCCATGTACGCATTGTATTGCTGCCCGGGCATTCGAGGAGAAGTCAGTGCGGACAAAGCTGGAATACCTGGATTCAGATATTTATCAAGTGACAGCGCGTTATGTGGAGATTGACGGACAGCCATACGTTATGGAGCTGCTCAGGAAGATGGATGAGGAATTCTTGGTTGATTTGGAGAACCGTGACCGTTTAATGGAGAAGTTGAGCAGATATAATGAAAAGCTGTATCAAGATGCGCTGACCGGTGTATATAATCGCCGCTATTACGAGGATCGGATCAAGAAGATGACAGCATCTGTCGGGGTCGCCATGATTGATATGGATGATTTTAAAATCTATAATGATACATATGGACACAATGCCGGTGATCTGGCACTTATCACCACAGTGGAAGCAATTCGTCATTGTATCCGAAAGAACGATACTCTGATCCGTTATGGAGGGGACGAGTTTCTCCTTGTATTGCAGGGAATCAGCGAGACGATGTTCAGAGAAAAGCTTAAGCAGATCCGGACAGAAATTTATAATGCAAATGTTCCGACATATTCAAGGCTTCAGTTATCAGCAAGTATCGGTGGAGTCATGTCTGCAGGAAGGACTGTCGAGGAGACGGTAATGGAAGCGGATAAGTTTATGTATCTTGCGAAGAATCGAAAGAACACAGTCGTTACAGAGAAAGATTTTGCGAATGAGGAGGGTGAGGATGGAACTGCACTTGAAGCATTAAAAGTTAAGCAGCAGATTTTAATCGTGGATGATTCGGAGATGAACCGGGAAATCCTTACAGAGATGCTTCAGGACGATTTCAGAATTTTGGAAGCTGAGAATGGAGAAGAGGCATTGAAGATGCTTAAGCAGTATGGTACGGGCATATCACTGATGTTGCTGGATATTGTGATGCCGGTCATGAATGGCTTCGAGGTCCTTGCGGCTATGGCAAGAGAGCACTGGATGGATGATATCCCGGTCATTATGATTTCCAGTGAAGAATCTGAGGATTATATACGCCGGGCATATGAGATGGGGATCGCAGATTATATCAGACGTCCATTTGACGCGAAAATCGTATATCAAAGAGTGTTTAATACCATTAAGCTTTATGCAAAACAGAGGAGATTGATTTCTCTTGTTGCTGACCAGATTTATGAGAAAGAGAAGAATAACCGGATGATGGTCGGAATCTTAAGCCAGATTGTGGAATTTCGTAATGGAGAGAGTGGACCTCATGTATTACACATTCAGACTTTGACGAGATTACTTTTGGAGCGTCTCGTCCAAAAGACGGGGCAGTACGGACTGTCATGGTCTGAGCAGTATATGATCTCTATGGCATCTGCACTTCATGATATTGGTAAGATAGGAATTGATGAGAAGATTCTGAATAAGCCGGGTAAGCTTACAAAAGAAGAATTTGATATTATGAAGACACATACGTTGATTGGAGCCGCCATGCTTGAGAACCTCAAGATGTATCAAGGAGAGATACTGTTGGAAGTTGCTTATCAGATTTGCCGCTGGCACCATGAACGTTATGATGGAAAAGGATATCCGGATGGGCTTGTGGGAGAGGAAATTCCAATTTCTGCTCAGGTCGTATCACTGGCGGATGCCTATGATGCGTTGATCAGTGACCGTGTGTACAAGAAAGCTTATTCTCATGAACAGGCTGTGAAGATGATTCTGAATGGAGAATGTGGTGCGTTTAATCCGGTTCTTTTGGAATGTCTGACAGATATTCAGGATCATTTGAAAGAAGTTGTGAATTCGGACTTTGTAGATAATTTTGATGCGGAAGATAACATAGAGCTGGCGGGCAGCCATCGTTCAGAAACAGAGAATATTTCTGTGTGGGGGGGCAAATTGCTAAAGCACTTGATGGAAGATATTTAATATCAAAGTGATTATTAAAAAGACAGAATAGAGAACTTTTTGTGTAAGTATGGAAGTTCTTTTTCCTGTCTTTTGACTTTTATGAAGTGATTATTTACATTATTTATCAGAATAAACAGTTTTACCGCCACAGATCGTATATTTTACTTTTCCGAAAAGTTCCTGTCCGGTAAACGGGGTATTGCAGGATTTGGAAGCGTAATCGCCAGGTTTCCAGCATTCTTCCGGATCAAAGATAACCAGATCGGCAGCAGCACTTTCTTTGATCTGTCCGTATGGTAGATGGTAAAGCTTTGCCGGATTGACAGTCATTTTTTCCAGAAGTTGTAACAGAGTCAGGTGCCCAGGTCTTACAAGACTTGTGATGCCAAGTGCAAGAGAAGTCTCAAGACCAGTGATTCCGCTTGGTGCTTCTGTAAGAGGTTTATTCTTTTCTTCCATGCTATGTGGAGCATGATCGGTGGCAATGAGGTCAATGGTTCCGTCTGCAAGACCTTCGATGATCTGCTGGCGGTCCTTTGCGGTGCGAAGTGGCGGATTCATTTTGGCTAGCGTTCCGTAAGTCAGAAGTGCCTCATCAGTCAGAGTAAAATGATGCGGTGTTGCTTCTGCGTGAATTTTAGCACCGAGGGCTTTAAAAGTGCGGACCATTTCTACAGAGACACCAGAGCTGATATGCTGGATAACAACATCTGCGCCGGAGCGAAGTGCCAGAAGACAGTCACGGGCAACCAACGATTCCTCGGCAATGGAAGGGGAACCATAGACGCCAAGCTTTTCAGATACAGTACCGTGATTGATTCCATTATTCTGAATAAAAGAAGGATCTTCCTCATGGAGACTTACAGGTACACCTAATTTTGCGGCATGTTCCATAGCACGGTAACAGAAATCAGCGTCCAGGAGAGGGATTCCGTCATCAGTGAACCCGCATGCACCGGCATTTTTCATAGCCTCCATGTCGACAGCTTCTTTTCCTTTCAGAGAGCAGGAAATGGCAGCTGCCTGGAAGATACGGATGTCTTCATTTTTCTCGCGGTCGATCAGATCTTTGAGCACAGGGAGACTGTCAACGACCGGTGAAGTATTTGCCATGCAGATGACACTTGTAAACCCGCCTTTTGCAGCAGCAAGTGCACCGGTATGAAGATCTTCCTTATAAGTAAATCCAGGATCGCGGAAATGTACATGAGTATCAATTAGTCCCGGAGCAACGACAAGTCCTGTGGCGTCCAGGACTTCGGTATCATTTGAAACTTGATCTGTATCAATGTTTTTTTCTATTTTCAGAATTGTTCCATTTTCAATCGCAAGATCCATCTTTTCGGAAAGTCCCAAAGCCGGATCAACGACGAGTCCATTTTTTATAATCATAATAATTATTATCCTCCTGTCATGTATGAATTTCGTATCAATCCCGACATATTTTCAAATGTAATAAATGAGTTTACAGGCATCAAATGGGATGTCCTGGCAACATGGAATACCGGGAATATTTCTGTAAATTAGTATAAGGGATAGACAGGGGCCATGTCAAACTTCATGGAAATAATTGCAGTTCATCCTGAAATGTTATAGAAAGAATGGTACAATACAGGTGGATGTAGTATAATGAGCCGGGATTGTGGAAGTGCGAAATGTTCCGTTAGTATCATTTATATACGAAGAAAGCAGGCAGGAACAACTATGTGTCTGATAAGAAATAAAGCAGTAAAAAGGAGATTGGTAGGATGGAATATAAACGTTTGGAACAGAGCCTGATTGATATTGTAAAGGAAGAGCAGGCAAAGCTGGGATATAGAAAAGAAGATGTAAGATTATATTATCCACTCAGCACGCTGAATCATTTCTTTGATACTGAGGATACAGTGGAGGAGATGGCAGAGAGACTGACACATTTACCGGAAGATATGAAAGCAAGACTTGGAGAAATTGCTGTAACATATAAAAAAGATCGTTTCTGCTTCCATATTCCGGAGCAGGGAAGTGAGTATGTGCATGAGCATACCGCTGAAAATGAATTTATCAAAGAACTGATTGAACTGGTGAGAGAACATGGCTGCACGAAGAAAAAGATTCTGGAATTGTTTGGTCAGTACAGTGAAAACACAATCACAGAAGAGATGAATAACGGAGAGTTTGATTTCTATGTGAGATTTCCAGAGGGAAGTGAGGACAGATACTATTATTGCTTTAAAGATGAAGGCTGTCATATCATTTATCACAGATTCCTGCCGGAAGATTATGCAGATTTTGAATTTTAAAAGGATGGAGGATTAATCCTCCATCCTTAATAAATCCTGATTGATCGGATAATGCCCGAAGATACGGGCTGCATCCATAAGTGCAGTCATATTTTCTTCTGGTGTGAACATCGGAGTCTGGCATCCGGATGTCAGCACGAAACCTTTCGGGGAGTCATAAGCTTTCCGGATACTTTCTCTGGATGCGCGAAGAACATCGTAAGGAGTTCCAAGACGCATGACTTCTACAGGAGGGACATTTCCCTGAATGCACATATATGGTCCGAGGATTTCCTTGGCTTCTGCCATATCCTCGACATTGTCCGGACCAAATGTACCGATTCCGGTCGGAATAAGGAGTTCCCATAATTTACGGCTTGTACCACAGATATGAAGACCGCATCCCCCACCCTGGCTTTTGATAAAGTCTACATTCTTTTGGAAAAATGGAAGTGAAAATTTCTCATATTGTTTCACACGAAGAAGAGAGGTGGAGCTTACCGGATCTGCAAATCCAACTCCTACGCCCATGTCCAGGAGTCTTTGGATGTAACGGTTATTATTTTCTGTAATGATGTCCATCATTTGAAGGACTTTATCCGGTTGTTTTACCATACCTTTCAGAAGATTTTCTGTTCCAACAAGCATTGAGGCAACGGTAAATGGTCCAGTGACAGTCCCGCTCACAGGTACTTTGTCTCCAAGTCTTTCTTTGACCATTTTCAGACCTTTTAAAATAATAGGAAGGCGTCCGTCTTCATCTACATTTATCAGTTTTAATTTGTCTACTTCATCCAGATTTGAAATGGCAGGAGTCTCAAGCTGGGCAATGTTGTAATCAGAATATTTGATTTTTGATCCCATAGCCTCTGCCATGCCGCGCAAGGTTGTGGACAGACCGGCTCCGTCAGAGTGGAACTTATTATAAATATATTCCTCGAGTTCACACATTTTCTCGGCAGAAAAGTAATATTCCGGAAGAGTACAGCCAATCAGGGGAGCCAATGTCTCCCCTGAATCTATGCAGCACATAATCCGGTCTACGTCTTTTCCTTCGTTTAGCAATTTGTTACGTTCAATTGCGGTCAGTTCATCTTTTGGAACTTTCAGACCTTTTAAGTACTGTTCTATCATATTTTTTAATAACCTCACATATTAGTTTGTTGCTTTTTTCGTATCTACACCTTTTGCAAAGAAGATGGACAGGATTGCAAATGCCATCAGGATGAACTGATACCAGCACTGCGTGATTACCTGGAACGGACTGTTCAGATTCTCCATAAGAGCGCAGGCAAATAAAATCTGTGCACCATATGGCAGGATTCCCTGGAAAGCACAGGCAAAGATGTCGAGAAGGGAGGCGGTACGTTTTGGATCCACACCGTATTCTTTACTGATATCTTTTGCAATTGTACCGTCAATCAGGATTGCAACAGTGTTATTGGCTGTTGCAATGTTAGTCAGGGAAGTCATGACAGCGATACCGAGCTCTGCAGTCTGACGGTTCTTGATAACTTTGCTGATTTTCTGAAGAAGCCATTCTAAGCCGCCTTCTTTTTCTACCATTTTAGCAAGACCACCTGTGATCATAGATAACAGGAAGATTTCGAACATTCCGGAAAAGCCGTTATAAACATTGTTGGCAAGTTCCAGTGCGGAAAAGCTTCCGGTTGCAAGACCGATAGCACCGGAGAACAGGATTCCGCCAGTCAGAACTGCGAATACATTGACACCGAGCAGTGATGTAACCAGTACGAAGATGTATGGCAGAACTTTTATAATATTGTAAGAGTACTCCTGTACTGCAGGTAAAGTTTCCGGACGACCGAAAATCAGTAATAAAACAAATGTTACAAGTGCAGCAGGAAGAGCAATCTTAAAGTTGGCACGGAATTTGTCTTTCATCTCTACATCCTGTGTTCGTGTGGCAGCGATGGTTGTATCGGAAATCATGGATAAGTTATCTCCAAACATAGATCCACCGATCGTAGCACCTACCACGAGGAACTGATTGAGTCCACCGGCCTGTGCAAGTCCAAGTGCAATTGGTGTTACAGCAGTAACCGTTCCAACAGAAGTTCCTGTTGAGATGGAAATGAATGCTGATATCACGAAAACACCTGCAGCGATGAACTGTGGAGGAATGAAAGTCATACCCAGATTTACAACGGAGTCAACACCGCCCATTGCGGAAGAAACAGATGTAAATGCTCCGGCAAACAAGAAGACCATACACATGATCATGATATTTTCTTCTCCACAACCGTGAAGGAAAACAGATAACTTGTCATCAAATTTTCCCTTGAACATAGCAAAAGCAACAATAATACCGATAAATGAAGCAATTGGAGTAGGCAGCTGATAGAATGCCATCTCAACACCCATTGCATTCAAGGTAATTCCTGTGGCCAGGTAAACCCCTACAAATACTGCGAAAGGAATGAGAGCCAGACCGTTCGCTTTTTTTCTGATTTGGTTCCATTTTATAATTCTCCTTTAAAATAACCTTATTTTGTTGTTGTTTAAAAAAGTAGTCTTGATCAAAACGTGTTTTTCTAATGCAAGGCATATTGTACAGGGAAAAGTAAAAAATATCAAATAGATTTGTGTAATAATACTAGATAACATATTTGTGATATTAATAAATATTATATTTAGATATAGGATAAAACTATAATTGAAGGGATGGATGAATAGTATTTGAACAATTAAATGGTGTTGGGGGCAAAACCCCCAACTATGATATAAAGGTAATCGGAATCATTTGGAGAAATCAAGTCTAAATCATCTCTCCGAGAAATGGGATTTTTTCTTCTTTTGGTACATTTTTTGAGATAACATCACGGACATTCTGCATACGGCGGTCGAGGTCGGCGCTGATTTCGGCACATTCCAGCATCTCATTCTGGAGATAGAGAGCTTTGTCTTCCGGAATATTTTTTTTATAGCGGATCTTGTGTTCCAGACTTGCCCAGAAATCCATGGCTATGGTTCGAAGCTGAACTTCTACAGTAACCATGCGCTTTTCGTCCTGAAGAAAGATTGGCACGCTGATAATCAGATGAAGACTTCGATATCCGCCCGGTTTTGGGTTTTTTATGTAATCCTTTTTTTCAATCAGTGTGATGTCATCCTGATTTAACAGGCAGTCGGCAAGCATGTAGATGTCATCAGGAAAAGAACAGACGACGCGTACTCCGGCAATATCGTGAATATTCTCTTCAATAGAAGAGAGTGTCAGAGGGATTTCTTTCCGGCGGACTTTTTTTATAAGGCTCTCCCAGGATTTGACACGGGATTTGATGTCTTCAATCGGGTTGCGGTCATATTCCAGAGAATACTGATGATCCAGAACACGGAATTTTGTCTCTACTTCCATAATTGCGCAGGCATAGTAAGAGAGTAGTTTGTCCATTGGTTTTTTGTTCTGTTGTATAAAATCAATAAACTCATCCGACATCAGATTGTTGCGGATGAATTCTTCTTTTCTTTTTTCAATGAGTTTTTCTATAGGTCTCAAAATCTTAATGCTCCTTTCTTTTATCAATACAGCATACATAATTCCAAAATTATGTATGTAGCTAGCCGGCAGGATTGCAGAGGTGTGCAGTAGAAGTATGTCATGCAATTGCATGACGCGCACCTCGCAGCAAGAATGCCGAGGCATTCTTGAATGGATTTTTACAATCCCATCAGGCATCATAATCATACCATGATATGAAAAGATAATCTATCCTACAATTGTTAATTAATGTCAGATTTGGTATGATTATGAGAAGAAAAAGAGAACCTTATCTTAATAATAAAAGGAAGACGATAGATGTGTTGTGTGATTGTGACACTGATATATGGTGGTGAATTATGGATCAAATGAAAATATATAGGGTAGAACAGAAAAATGAAGAACCGGTAGAGGTACAGATCATCCGCTCATCCAGACGTTCGATGGGACTTCAGGTGAAAGCAGATGGGACGGTCTGTGCCAGAGTTCCGATGCAGGTGATGGATTATGCTGTGCAGGAATTTATTGAGGGACATGCAGAATGGATATTTAAGAAGAGAAAACTGGTTCTTTCAAAAGACAACCGCCCGGATATTGTGTATCTTCCGGAAGTGACAGAAGAAAGCGATAGAGAGCGTATACAGACATTTATAGAAGAAAAGGTATCGCATTACGCATCTGTTATGGGTGTCAGTTATGGACGGATCACTATGCGGAATCAGAAGACCAGGTGGGGAAGCTGCAGCAGTGAAGGAAATCTCAATTTTAATTGCAGACTGTTGTTTGTGCCGGACCGGATCGTGGATTATGTAGTGATCCATGAGCTGGCACACCGCAGATTTATGAATCATTCGAAAGCATTCTGGAAAGAAGTGGAGAAGTATATGCCGGATTACAAAGAGCGGAAGAAACTGCTGTCAAGATTTGCTATAAAGCATTAATTTTTATAGAAATTCACGGTTTTTGCAGGTTTTCCCTACTTTCGAGTATTTCGTGCTGGATTTTCCAGAGTGTTGATTGTATAATAGTACCGATGGTGATATATGGATTACTTATAACTTTAATAATTTAATCCTAGGAGGAAATGAAAATGAATCTGAATTTAAGACCAAAAGAGGAGTGCCAGTTCGACGCAGTATCATTAGGTGAGGTTATGCTTCGTCTTGATCCGGGTGAGGGAAGAATCCGTACAGCAAGAAACTTCCGTGCATGGGAAGGCGGCGGAGAGTACAACGTTGTCCGCGGACTTAGAAGATGCTTCGGTATGAAGACTGCAGTTATCACAGCATTTGCTGATAACGAAGTTGGCAAACTGATGGAGGACTTTATTCTTCAGGGTGGAGTAGATACATCTTTAATTAACTGGAAGAAAACAGACGGAATCGGACGTATCTGCAGAAATGGTATCAACTTTACAGAGCGTGGATTTGGTATCCGTGGTGCAGTAGGATGCTCTGACCGTGCGAATACAGCAATCGCTCAGGCAACAGCGGAAGATTTTGATTTTGATTATATCTTTGGTGAGCTTGGAGTTCGCTGGTTACATACAGGCGGAATCTATGCGGCTCTTTCCGAGCAGTCATGTGAGACTGTACTTGCAGCTATCAAGGCAGCTAAGAAGTATGGAACAATCGTATCTTACGATCTGAACTACCGTCCTTCTATGTGGAGTGCAATCGGTGGACAGGAGAAAGCTCAGGAAGTGAACAAAGAGATCGCAAAATATGTAGACGTTATGATCGGTAACGAGGAAGACTTTACAGCATGCCTCGGATTTGAGATTGAGGGTAACGACAAAGATCTCAAGCAGCTTAATCTTGACGGATACAAGAAGATGATCAATGAAGCAGCTAAGACATACCCGAACTTCAAAGCTGTTGCAACAACTCTTCGTGAGGTTAAGACAGCTACAGTGAACGACTGGAGCGCTATCTGCTGGGCAGATGGAGAAATCCACAAGGCAAAAGACTACAAGGGACTTGAGATTATGGACCGTGTAGGTGGAGGAGACTCTTTCGCATCAGGACTTATCTATGGACTGATGACAACAGAGGATGCAGAGCTTGCAGTTAACTACGGAGCAGCTCACGGAGCACTTGCTATGACAACACCTGGAGACACAACTATGGCCAGCAAGAAAGAAGTAGAAGCTATCATGGGTGGTGCAGGAGCACGAGTTCAGAGATAGTTCATACACTGGTTTTAGCAGAAAGAGTAAATGTTATTCTATGAGGGAATTGACGAAGGGCAGTCCGGCAAAGGTCATAATGACCTTTGCCCTGCCCATTATTTTTGGAAATCTTTTACAACAATTATATAATCTGGCAGATGGTAAAATTGTCAGCACTTATGTAGGGACACAGGCATTTGCAGCAGTTGGTGCAACAGCAGTTATTGCGAATCTGATTATTGGTTTTGTGAATGGAGTGACCCAGGGATTTGGAATTCCGATATCCAGATGTTTTGGAGCAGGAGATTATAAGAATATGCGACGTTATGTGGCAGGAAGTTTTATTATGACAGTTGCAATGACGCTGATTCTTACAGTAGGTGCGCTTCTTGGGATAGAAGGACTTTTGCATATATTGGACACACCGGCAGATATTATGGAAGAGGCACTTCAATATATCCGCATTATTATTATGGGGACAGCATTCATTTCTCTTTACAATTACAGTGCCAATATATTGAGAGCGGTCGGAGAAAGCCGGATTCCGCTTTTATGCCTTGCAGTTGCAGTCATTTTGAACATTTTTCTGGATATTCTTTTTGTGCATACATTTTCCATGGGACTTCGCGGTGCAGCGCATGCGACCAATATTGCCCAGTGTATTGCAGGAGTTCTGTGTATGGCGTACTTGCTTTTTAGGTTCCGGGAACTTGTGCCAAAGGGGCAGGAATGGCAGGTACAGAGAAGAAAGTATCAGGAGATGACCGTATTTGGAATTTCACTTGGTATGATGTCCTGTTTTGTGAGTATCGGTACCGTGATTTTCCAGACTGCAGTAAACAGACTTGGTACGAAGATTGTGACGGCGCATATTGCGGCAAGAAGAATCGAGGAACTGACCAATGTTCCGATGCTGTGTACAGGCATGGCTATGACGACTTATGCCAGCCAGAATCTGGGGGCAGGAGAATATGACCGGATAAAAAAGGGAATCCATCAGGCATTTGTGATCGTACTTGTGCAGGGAGTTATATTTACCACATTTTGCTGGATATTTGGACACCCATTGATTCGTTGGATCACAAGCAGTAATGATACCTATATTTTGGATACGGCATACCGTTATCTGACAAGAAATACGTCATTTTATTTTGTACTTGGACCACTGTTTGTATTGCGTTGTTCTCTTCAGGGGCTGGAACATAAAGTCATTCCGGTGGCGTCCAGTATTCTGGAACTTGTGTTGAAAATAGTATCCACGATCTGGATCGTGCCAGTTTTGGGATACACTGGAGTGATCTATACAGAGCCGATTATCTGGATTTTTATGACATTGATGCTGATTGGCGGATATGTAAGGGCTCTGAAGCAGATCAACGAAGCAGGGCACATAAAAAGTGAAAGAAATGCGAAAGCTGAAAATGAAAAGATAAACGTTGATAACAGATTATAAATGATAAATAACGAAGAAAGGAGGATGGAATCCATATGAAGAAGGTAGAACATTTGATTAAGGAAGTCTATCCGGGCTCCATCGCAGAAGAATTGGAGATTGAACCGGGAGATGTACTGCTGTCGATCAATGATCAGTCAATTGAAGATGTGTTTGATTATCGTTATATGATAAAGGACGAATATATAGAAGTGCTTATTCGCAAACCGGATGGAGAAGAATGGGCTCTGGAAATCGACAAGGATTACGATGACGATCTTGGCATCGAATTCGAGAATCAGTTGATGAGTGATTACAAATCATGCAGCAATAAATGCATTTTTTGTTTTATTGATCAGATGCCGCCGAATATGCGAGAGACCTTATATTTTAAAGATGATGATTCCAGACTTTCTTTCTTACAGGGGAATTATATTACGCTGACTAATATGAAAGAAAAGGACGTAGACCGCATTATCAAGATGCAGCTGGCGCCGATCAACATTTCCGTGCAGACTACGAACCCGGAACTTCGCTGTAAAATGCTGAATAACCGATTTGCAGGAGAAAAGTTGAAATTTTTAGATCAGCTTTATGAAGGTCATGTGGAGATGAATGGTCAGATCGTGTGTTGTAAAGGTGTGAATGACGGAAAAGAGCTGGAACGCACGATGGACGATCTGTCAAAATATCTTCCGTTTATGCGCAGTGTCTCTGTTGTGCCTGCGGGTATCACGAAGTACAGAGACAATCTTTATCCGCTGGAACTTTTTACGAAAGAAGAGGCTGGAGAGATTATTGATATGATCGAGAGCCGTCAGAAAAAATATTATGAAGAATATGGACTTCATTTTATGCATGCAAGCGATGAATGGTATATTACCGCTGGACGTGATTTTCCGGAAGAAGAGCGGTATGACGGATATATCCAGTTGGAAAATGGTGTCGGTATGATGCGGCTTTTCATTACAGAATTCACGGAAGCGCTTGAGCAGGTGAAAAGCAATCCTGGATACCTCAAAATGCGTGAAGAAGTGAAGCGCACGGTCACAATCGCGACCGGAAAATTGACTTACGCAACCATTTGTTCATTTGCAGAGCGTATGATGGAGGCATTTCCGGGACTTCAGATTCATGTATTTGCCATAAGGAATGATTTCTTTGGTGAGACAATTACCGTGTCCGGACTGATTACCGGACAGGATCTGACTGCTCAGATAAAAGAGTACCAGGAGAATAGTAGGAAACATTTTGTGGGAAAGATCTCTGATGCGAAGAAATTTGTGGATAACATAGGAAGTGCTGATAAAAATGTGCATGGATTAGGAGAAGATCTCATTATTCCATGTAACATGCTTCGTACCGGAGAAAGGGTATTTTTGGATGACTGGACTGTGGAAGACGTGGAACAGAAGCTCGGAATGCGGCTTATTCCAATAGAATCTGGTGGAGGAGATTTTGTCGAGGCAATTCTGAATCCGGAATATAGTATGGAGCGTACCAATGATAATTTTGTCTATGTAAAGGCGTATGACAGATAATGTAATTGAAAAATAAGTATGACTAAAAAATAACATTAAAAAAAGTAATGAGCCAGAGGGTGCCCAAATAGAAGCGTTGCATTATATAATATATGAGTTGAAAAAATGACTCAGGAGGAAAAGAATGAATACAAAAGAAGCAAAACAGTCTGTTCAGATGGACAAAGCATTGTTTGATTTTTACGGGAAGCCTTCCATTGGACAATCACTGCCACTTGCGATACAGCACGTACTGGCTATGATCGTCGGCTGCGTAACGCCTTCTATTATCGTGGCAGGCGTAGCAGGTCTTTCACAGGAAGATTCTGTAATTCTTATTCAGGCAGCACTTGTGATGTCTGCATTGACGACATTGATTCAGTTATTTCCGTTTATTAAGACAAAATGGTTCACTATCGGAGCAGGACTTCCGGTCATGATGGGAATCAGTTTCGCATATGTGCCAAGTATGCAGGCAATTGCTGCGGATTTTGATATTGCAACGATTCTTGGAGCGCAGATTGTTGGTGGTATCATTGCACTTTTAGTGGGATTAAATATTAAGAGGATCCGCAAGTTCTTCCCGCCACTTATTACCGGTACGGTAGTGTTTTCTATTGGATTATCTTTGTATCCGACCGCGATCAATTATATGGCCGGAGGAGCCAGCAGTGAAAATTACGGTTCATGGAAGAACTGGCTCGTAGCAATTATTACATTGATTATTGTAACGACACTTAATCATTTTGGAAAAGGTATCTGGAAACTGGCATCTATCTTAATTGGAATTATTGGTGGATATATTGTAGCACTTTGTTTTGGAATGGTAGATTTTTCTTCCGTTGCACAAGCGGCAATCTTTCAGCTTCCGAAGCCGATGCATTTTGGAATTAAGTTTGAGCCTTCATCTTGCGTAGCACTTGGTATTTTGTTTGCTATTAACTCTGTGCAGGCAATTGGAGATTTCTCTGCAACTACAACAGGTTCTATGGATCGTATGCCGACAGATACGGAATTATCCGGTGGTATTGTAGGCTATGGGATCAGCAATATTTTTTGCGCATTTTTCGGTGGACTTCCGACAGCAACTTACAGCCAGAATGTAGGTATTGTATCTACAACAAAAGTTATCAGCCGCAGAGTGCTTGGAATTGCTGCTGCGATTCTGATGGCGGCCGGATTGATCCCGAAATTTTCATCAATACTGACTACGATTCCTTATTGCGTGCTGGGAGGAGCAACAATTTCTGTATTTGCATCAATTGCAATGACAGGTATGAAGCTGATTACAACAGAGACGATGGATTTCCGCAATACAACAGTTGTTGGACTTGCGGTTGCAGTCGGCATGGGTGTGACTCAGGCAAGTGCATCACTGGCACAGTTCCCGGACTGGGTAACGACTATATTTGGAAAATCACCGGTAGTTCTTGCAACTATCGTAGCGATTGTGTTAAACTTAACTCTGCCAAAAGCAAAGAAATAGATTTTGAGTTTGTTGGACGGGGGTTTTTAAAAGAGGGTAACCCTTTTTTGAAGACCCCCGTTTTGTAATGTTTGACTTGAATGATTTTAGGGAAAGTAACAGTTTGTTGGAGAATGTGAATATGGAAGAACAAAAAAGCGGACAAGAATCAGGAAAACAGGGGCAAAAGCCTCATAAGAGAAGAAAGCGTTATTCCGGGACGCATCCGAAAAAGTATGAAGAAAAATATAAGGAATTAAATCCTGAAAAATATGGGGATACGATTGAAAAAGTCATAGGAAAGGGCAGCACTCCGGCAGGTATGCATATTTCCATTTGTGTGCAGGAGATTCTGGATTTTCTGGACATCAAACCGGGACAGCAAGGACTGGATGCAACACTTGGCTATGGCGGACACACAAGAAAGATGTTGGAAAAGCTGGAAGGACATGGTCACATTTATGGTCTTGACGTAGATCCGATTGAGTCCGAGAAGACAAAAAAGAGACTGCGTGATCTTGGATATGGAGAAGATATTTTGACTGTGAAATTATGCAATTTTGCAGACATTGACAAAGTGGCAGAAGAACATGGAAAGTTTGACTTTGTACTGGCAGATCTTGGTGTATCCTCTATGCAGATCGATAACCCGGAACGCGGTTTTACTTACAAATTTGACGGACCTTTGGATCTGCGCATGAACCCACAAAAAGGAGAAAGCGCGGCACAGCGTTTGAAAAGCATGGACGCAGAAGAAATAGAAGGAATGCTGGTGGAAAACTCTGATGAACCATACGCAGCAGAGATAACAGAAGTGCTGATGAATTGGAGAAAACACGGGAAATCTCCGGAAACTACAACAGAATTAAAAGAAGCAATCGAAGAAGCTCTGACATTTCTTCCGGAGAAAGAGAAAAAAGAGGCAGTCAAGAAATCATGTCAGAGAACATTCCAGGCACTTCGCATCGACGTGAACCAGGAATTTGAAGTGTTATATGCATTCTTAGATAAACTGCCACAAGTCATGAACCCAGGTGGAAGAATTGCAATCCTGACCTTTCATTCCGGGGAAGACAGACTTGTGAAACGAGCTTTTAAAGAAGGAAAAAAAGCAGGAATTTACAGCGAAATCTGTAAAGACGTGATTCGTCCATCAGCACAGGAATGCGCAAGAAATCCACGCGCAAAATGCACGAAAATGAGATGGGCAATTATTTAACAAAGGACGTAGTGAAATGTTAAAGTACTACGTCCCCATCATTGATTTGCGGTGTCGCCTTTGTGCATTGTGAATAAAAATGGGAAGGATTTTTTATGAAGTATTACCTTGCTCCGCTTGAGGGGATTACAACTTATATATATCGTCGGGCTTATCATCAGCATTTTGCACCGATGGATAAATATTTTACGCCCTTTCTGGTACCACATACGAAGAAGGGGTTCAGTATGAAGGAGAAGAATGATGTGATGCCAGAGCACAGTCCGGGCATGAATCTTGTGCCACAGATTATGAGTAATCAGGCGGAGTCATTTTTACATACGGTTGAGAAACTGAAGGTCTATGGCTATGAAGAGGTGAATCTGAATCTGGGCTGCCCTTCAAAGACAGTTGTGTCTAAAGGGCGTGGTTCTGGATTTCTTGCAGATCCGGACGGATTGGACCGGTTTTTGGATGAGATTTTTAAAAAATGTGATGTGAAAATTTCTATTAAGACAAGAATTGGAAAAGATGATCCGGAAGAATTTGCGCGGCTTCTTGATATTTACAATCAGTATCCGGTAGAGGAACTGATTATTCATCCGCGGGTACAGAAGGATTTTTATAAAAATCAACCGAATCTTGGCGCGTTTCATGATGCGGTGGAGGAAAGTAAGATTCCGCTTTGCTATAACGGAGATATTTTTACGCCAGAAAGTTATGAAGAGATGAAACGAGAATTTCCGAAGGTAGATACCTTTATGCTTGGAAGAGGGATTTTAATGAATCCGGCTCTGCTTGATCTTATCCGTATGAGAGAAAAAACAGATGTGAAAAAGACAACTGATATAGATGTGACTGAGTGGAAAAAAGAAGAAACGTTACGAAAAATGCAGAGTGCAGACAGATATAAAAAGGAAATCCATGCATTTCTTGAACAGATTAAATGTGATTATCTGGAAGTGGGAATGGGTGAGAAAAATACGTTATTTAAGTTAAAAGAGCTGTGGGCATATATGGGACAGAACGCTCCGGAAGCGAAGAAGGCGCTGAAAAGGATCCGGAAATCTCAGAGTATGGCAGATTACGACAGTGCCAGCCGGGAAGCGTTGGAAGATTTCATACTTTTTTAATTGCATATGCTGTAGAAAAGAAGTACAATTAACATCGTGCCGAATAGAGGAGTTTTCGGTGAAGGTACAATGAAAAGTGGATCAGCAGCAAAAGGAAAGGAAGTAAATAGATGGAACAGAAAACAAGAGGCGGGAGAGGCTTCTGGTATATCTGGGGATCTGTGCTTATCAAACTGGGAATTGCATATCTTGTATATATGGCGGCGGTATCACTTCTTGCAGGCGTACATCTGATGCAGATGACAGGTGGAGATGCAGATGCGATGATGCAGATTGCGCAGAGTACAGCACAGTCCGGCAAATTATATGATCAGATCACAAATGAGCTAATGAACTGGGCTGTTTATATTGAGGGCGTGGCAGCGCTGATTACGATTCCAGTCATGTTATTTTTATTTCACAGAGACAGCAGAAAAGAAAAAGAGCTTGGGATTGTAACGGAAAAAGCGTCAATTTGGAAATATATTGCAATTATAGTGATGTTTGCAGTTATGGCACTTGGGCTTAATAATCTGATATTTTTAAGTAATCTGTCAGCAGCGAGTGAAACTTATTCCGATACAATGCAGACTTTATACGGACAGGGATTTGCAGTGCAGATTCTCGTGCTTGGAATTTTGATGCCGACATGTGAAGAACTGGTGTACAGAGGACTTGTCTATAAAAGATTACGTTATACTTCACCGTTTTGGGCAGCGGCTTTGTATTCATCACTCGTATTTGCATTTACCCATGGCAATCTTGTCCAGGGACTTTATGGTTTTATCATGGGCATGATGTTCTGTTATGTGTATGAAAAATATGGTTCTGTGAAAGCACCGATACTTGCGCATATTACAGCGAATATCCTGTCAGTGGTTGGAACGCAGTTCCAATGGTTCGACTGGTTGTTCAAAGATCCGATGCGTGTCGGAATTTCAACAGTGTTATGTGCATTTATTACATCAAGTATTTATGTTATGATTCAGAGATTGAACACAGATACAACTAAAAATAATAGCCAAAACGAGGGGTAGTTATCAGACTACTCCTTTTGCAATCGTAAAAAGTCTAATTATCTGATAATTTAAAAAGAAGTTTTTATTTACAAATTTGAAAAATGGGTGTATAGTAGGAAAAAATAAA
>QWCK01001758.1_pt1 | contig 30145 bp, 27 predicted proteins | sample 1972571 | NCBI WGS metagenome assembly QWCK01 (sample SAMN09866710, study PRJNA288562) | Human gut metagenome isolate term2_stool, whole genome shotgun sequencing... | isolation source: gut | host: Homo sapiens | place: USA: California | reverse complement strand
TACAACCATTGGAAACAGCATGAGAAGGGTGCTTTTATCATCCTTACCTGGTTCTAGCGTCTCAAAAATACTAATCGATGGAGTACTTCATGAATTTTCAATAATTGATGGAGTAGTTGAAGACGTTCCAGAAATAATACTAAACATTAAAGGTTTAAATGTTAAAAAACACTCAGATGAAGATGTAACTTTATTTCTAGAAATAGAAGGACCAAAGATAGTAACAGCCAAAGATATAAAAGAAGATGCCTTAGTTGAAATAGCCAATCCAGACCATTATATAGCAACAGTAAACGACAAGAGCAAGTTACTAATAGCTATGGATGTAACAAATGGAAACGGCTATAGGATATCTGAAGACAATAAAGATGAAAAAGATCCTATAGGAACTATCGCTATAGATTCATCCTTCACCCCAGTAGAAAAAGTAAACTTCACAGTTGAAAACACCAGGGTAGGAGAATCAACAGACTATGATAAACTAATCATAGAAGTATGGACAAATGGAACAGTAACCCCACAAGAGGCCCTAGCCACAGGATCATCAATCCTAATGGACAACTTCGCCTTCTTTAAGGAACTTCCAGGAAAGAAATTCCCACCAGAAGAAATCGAAGTAGAAGAAGAAACAATAGAAGAAGATTTTAATGAAGAGCTAGACAAAACAATAGAAGAACTAGACCTATCATTAAGATCTTTTAACTGTCTAAAAAGAGCAGGCTTCAATACAGTGGCAGATATAATAGCAGTTCCAGAATCAGAACTAAAGACAATCAAAAACTTCGGTAAAAAATCATTAACAGAAGTAATAGATAAAATCCATGACCTTGGATTTTCCCTAAAAGATGAATAGGAGGAAATATGGCAGGCAAAAGAAAACTTGGTAGAAGAAGCGACCATAGAGATGCTATGCTTAGAAACCTAGTGGGTTCATTGCTTGAACACGGTAGAATCGAAACTACCCTAACAAGAGCTAAAGAAACTCAAAAAATGGCAGACAAAATGATAACATTAGGCAAGAAAAACACACTTCACACAAGAAGACAAGCAGCAAGCTATCTTTATGAACCAAAACTTGTACAAAAACTATTTTCTGAAATCGCACCAGAATACGAAGACAGAAATGGTGGATACACAAGAGTACTAAAACTAGGACCAAGAAGAGGCGACGGATCAGAACGCGCAATCATCGAACTAGTTTAAGTTAAAAAAGCCCAAAATTCGCGGCTGTGGGCTTAAATAGTTTATTTAGATTATAATTTAAATAAAGAGCACCCCTTATGGGGTGTTTTTTCTTTGTAAAATTTTAAAAAATATTGCCACATAATTGAGGTAAAATAGCTTAAATATAGGGCTTTCTTTGATATTTAGGAGAAATTAACAAGATTTGCTTTGATTGAATTACTCTATTAAAATGATATAGTTATTATAAAGACATTAAAGGGGTTGGCATGGGGAAATCTTTTGATAAAAATCAAGCTTTACAACAGAATTTCAACTTTTTTATTCTTAATTCCATGGATGATTGGGTAAGGATAATTGATGATTTTGGCAAAGTTACCTTTATTAATGATGCCCTAAAAGCTGCCCTTAAGAAGAGTCCAAAACTTAAAGATTATCTTGATGAAAATATCGATCTTATTATTTCTAATTCTAATAGTCTTACAAAAGACACTACCATGATTGAGGAAAAACTTATTGATGGCAAGTACTATTCTATTAAGTCAAGCCCTATCTATTTGGGTGATACTTTTACTGGTACTATAGAGGTTTACAGGGACATTACCAGCGAATCTATCCTTAAAATAGACCTTTATAATGCTAACAAGGCTATGCTTGATGATATCCGTTTTGTAAGGCGTATCCAATCTTCAATCTTAGCCAAAAATGGTAGTTATGGCAAAATTACCTTATCAGGAATTTATAATCCTGCCGATGATGTATCGGGAGACCTCTATGACCTTATAAAAATTGATGAAAATAGGGTTGCTTTTTATATAGCAGATGTCATGGGTCATGGGGTTAAGGCTTCTATTATGACTATGTTTTTGAAGGTGACTATGAGTGCGATTTTTGATAAGCATCCAGAGTTTTCACCAAGTGAGGTTTTCTTAAATCTTAGGAAAAAATTTACTAAATTGGAGATTGATTCTAGCCAATATTTTACAGCTTGGCTTGGAATATTTGATTTTAGGGATGACAGCTTATCCTTTTCTAATGCTGGTCACAACTGCCCTCCACTTATCTTTTCTAAGGAGAAGGAGGAGGCAGAATACCTCCTTGTTAATGGTAGGATGATTTCAAATATAATAGAACCTGACGAATATATAGAAAAAAAGCTAAAGCTAGAAGACGGCGATAAGATACTATTTTTTACAGATGGTGTTATTGAATCTAAAAACGAAGAAGGAAACGAATTTGGCCTCGAGAGGTTAAGAGATACCTTCTCCCAAAATAGTGATTTAGCCTATGTGAATGATAAAATAACCTCCTATAATTGGCAGGCTATGTCAGATGACTTAACTCTTGCCCTTATAGAGTATGAAAAAGAGGAAGAAAATGAAAATTAACCAATATATAGACCACACAAACCTAAAAGCTGATGCATCTATAGATGATATTAAAAAACTAGTTGATGAAGCTAGAGAGTATGATTTTTATTCAGTATGTGTAAATTCAGCCAATGTTAAACTTATAAAAGATTATAACAAAGACGTGAGGATAGCTGCTGTTGTAGGTTTTCCTCTAGGAGCTATGGCTAAAGAAGCCAAGGTTTTTGAAGCAAAATGCGCGGTAGATGCCGGAGCAAGCGAGATTGACATGGTAATAAATATATCTAGGCTTAAGGATAAGGAATATGCATATGTAGAAGGAGAGATTCGCGAGATAAAAGAAGCTATAGGTGATAAGATCCTTAAGGTAATTATAGAAACCTGTCTTTTGACAGATGACGAAAAGATAAAGGCTTGCGAATTATCAGTTGCAGCAGGGGCTGACTTTGTGAAGACCTCTACAGGTTTTTCTACAGGGGGAGCAACTGTAAAAGACGTAAAATTAATGGCAGATACAGTAGGCGGAAAAGTAAAAGTTAAGGCAAGCGGAGGTATCCACACTAGAGAAGAAGCTCTAGCCCTCATAGATGCAGGCGCATCCAGAATAGGCGCTAGTAAGTCTATAGATATTTGTAAGGAGTAAGTATGGCAAATGAAGTTATGATGCAGTCTTTTGAATGGGACACAGATGGATCTGGAGATTTCTATAAAAAACTTTCAAGAGATGCTAAGGACTTAAAAAATGCAGGAATTGATGCCCTTTGGCTCCCACCAGCTTGTAAGGGTGGCGGAGATAATGATGTCGGTTACGGTATTTATGATCTTTGGGATTTGGGAGAATTTGACCAAAAAGGCACAGTAAGGACTAAATATGGAACCAAGGATGAACTAATCAAGGCCATAGAGGACCTTCACCAAGCAGGAATAAAATCTTATGCAGATATTGTTTTAAACCACAAAGGTAATGCTGATTTTAAGGAAACTTTCAAGGCCGTAATGGTAGATCAAAACAATAGAGAACAAGATGTGTCAGGTGAAACAGAAATCGAAGGCTGGACAGGTTTTGATTTTAAAGGTAGAAATAATAAGTATTCTGACATGGTATGGCACTACTATCATTTCACAGGTATAGACTATGATGCCAAAACAGAGACTTCTGCTATTTACAGAATCTTAGGTGATGGCAAGTACTGGGATGAAGATGTTTCTAATGAAAAGGGCAACTTCGACTACCTTATGAATTGCGACATAGATCACAACCACCCAGAAGTTCGTGACGAGATTTTTAAATGGGTTAAGTGGTTTATAAAGACCACCAAGGTTGATGGCTTTAGGTATGACGCCTTAAAACACATTTCAGGCGACTTTATCTATGACCTTTCTAAATATATTTACGATAATTTAGGCGAAGATAAATTTTATCTATTTGGAGAATATTGGCAATACAATACTGGAGCTCTTGAAGAATATCTACAAAACTCAGATTATACAATTGATCTTTTTGATGTACCACTTCACTTCCATATGGCAGAAGCTAGTAAGTCTATGGGTGAATATGATATGAGAAAAATTTTTGAAGACACAATTGTCAAAGAATATCCATCCCAAGCTGTTACCTTTGTAGATAACCACGATTCTCAGCCAGGTCAGGCTTTGGATTCTTGGGTAGAAGATTGGTTTAAAGAAATCGCCTATGCCCTAATTTTATTCAGAAAAGATGGCTATCCATGTATCTTTGCTGGTGATTATTATGGACTAATTGGTCCTGTAAAAAAAGATCCACTCAAAGATATGCTTGATAAGATGTTGGCAGTTAGAAAGGCCTACAACTACGGAGAACAGGACGATTATTTCGACCACCCATCTGTAGTAGGCTGGGTAAGACGTGGTGACGAAGACCACAAACCTCTAGCAGTTTTAATTTCAATCAAGGATATGGCAGAAAAACAAATGTTTGTTGGCGAGAGCGAAGCTGGTGCCACCTACGTAGATATCTCAGGCAAGAACGATGAAATCACTATAGATGAAAATGGAAATGGTGTTTTTACAGTAGGACCTGGTCAAGTAACCTATTGGGTCAACAAAGAAAGCCTAGATAATATATGAAATATTACGCAGTAAGAAAAGGCAGAAATCCTGGGATATACACATCCTGGGATTCTTGTTTGAAGGAAGTAAAGGGATTTTCTGGAGCAATCTATAAGTCCTTTAAAACTAAGGACGAGGCCCTAGCTTTTATGGAAAATTCAGAAAAGAAAATAGAAGTTGATCAAGATACAGTAATAGCCTATGTGGATGGCTCCTTTAATCTAGCTGAAAAAACCTACGGGGCAGGAGTAGTATTAATCAAAGATAATGATGAAGAATATTTTAAAAAATCATATACCGATTCCTACTACACCCACAGAAATGTGGCTGGCGAAGTCAAAGCAAGTGAGCTTGCAATCGACCTTGCCATAGAAAAATCATACAAAAAAATAATAATTCACCACGACTACCAGGGTATCCAGGCTTGGGCTGAAGGAGATTGGAAGGCAAACAACGACCTTACCAAATCCTACAAGACCTTTATAAATGACAGGAAAAAACAAATAGACATTAGCTTTGTCAAAGTCAAGGGCCATTCAAATGACAAATACAACGACCTAGCCGACAGGTTGGCAAAGGACGCCTGCGGGATAAAGTAACTTACAAAAATTGTAGGGAATATTTTGGGCTTTCTTGTTATACTTATAATAAGGAGGTCTTTTTATGAGAAGATTTTTACGTGTCATCAGAAATTTTATTTTACTTGCTATATTAATTATAGGAATTACGTTTTTTTTAAAATCTAATAAGAAAAAAGTTTTGATAATTGGGTCTAGCCCAAAAATCGGGTCTACATACTACAACATTGCCAGCAATTATAATTATGAAATTACTATATTAACTGGTATCCAGACAAATACAGAAGCATCTAGAGACGTTATTAAAAGCGTTGATGGAGTAATATTTGCTGGTGGCGAAGACTTTGATCCATCTATTTACGGGTCAAATGCTTATGAACTTGTAGAAAATTATTCGACAGAACAAGATATGTCGGACCTTGAACTTTTAAGTCTTGCTATAGAAGAAAATAAGCCTGTTCTTGGGATCTGTAGGGGAATGCAGCTTATAAATATCTATTACGGTGGCAGCCTTTATGAAGACTTGCCAAGTCAATTTGGCGGCAATATCTCTCATAGAGGGGAGGAAAAAACTTTTACATACCACAATGTTAGATTTAATGAAAATTCACGCTTTTATTATAAACTAGATGGGGTAGTAGTAAGGGAGGTTAACTCTTATCATCACGAGGGTATAAGAGATTTGGCTTATGGCTTGGTTTCTACCGCTTTTAGTGATGATGGCTTGGTTGAAGCTATAGAAAACCCCTACTACGATTCTTTTATGATAGGAGTCCAGTGGCATCCAGAGTATAACGGGGCGAGTCTTGATGATTTGACAAAGATAATATTTGATGACTTTACCAAGTCCTTATAAAAGTACACCCTTTATTGAAATATCAAAATACGAGAGATCTAATCAAAAAAGATTGGATCTTTTATTTAGTCTATAAAGAATATCTAATGTATAAAAATAAATTAAGTATACAAAATATTTAATATAATTTTGGGAAAAAGAATAATTTTTATCTTTGTAAAATTAGTTTTACAATATAGATTTTATTTCAAAAAATAGCGAAATTCCTATCTTAGACTTACTTTACTTTATTTAATGAATGGTATAATAGTATTATATTTACCCTAGTAAAAAGGGCGGATATAAATTATAATAGTAAAAAATTTTTAAGTAAAATTTATAAATATAAAAAATGTAAATTAATTATTCGTAATAGAGAGGAAGAATATGGATTTACACATGGGGTTAGATGTTGGTTCTACAACAGTTAAGCTGGTAATAACCGACGAATCATTTAATACAATATATTCTGTATATACTCGTCATAAGTCTGATGTGAGGGAAACTGTAAAAAAAGTCCTCGCTGATGCAAACGAGAAATTTAAAGACAATAATCTAACAGTAGCTGTGACAGGTTCTGGAGGAATGTTTTTAGCAGAGATACTAGAAAAAGATTTTGTCCAAGAAGTTATAGCTGAAAACAGGGCTATCAAGGAATTCATCCCAGAAACTGATGTTTTAATAGAACTTGGTGGGGAAGATTCTAAAATCACCTACCTATCAGGATCTGTTGAGCAAAGGATGAATTCTATTTGTGCAGGTGGTACAGGTGCTTTTATAGACCAGATGGCATCTCTTCTTGATACTGATGCTCTTGGTCTAAATAACCTTGCCAAGTCTTATAAGAAAATATATCCAATCGCTTCAAGGTGTGGTGTTTTTGCCAAAACTGACATTCAGGCTTTGATGAACCAGGGCGCAAGCAGGGAAGATATAGCAATTTCAATCTTCCAGTCAGTGGTAAATCAGACAATTTCAAACCTTGCTTGTGGCAGGCCAATTAGGGGAAATGTTACCTTTTTAGGTGGACCTTTACACTTCTTGCCTGCCCTCAGAGAGCGTTTTATAGAGACACTGGGAGAAGAATTTAACAAGTTTTATATACCAGATGATGCTGAAGTGTATGTGGCCAAGGGAGCTGCTATTCTATCAAGCGAAGAGAGAAATTTTGTTAAAATAAGTGAGCTTATAGATAAACTCAATAATTCTAATAAAACTGAAACCGAACAAACTAAGAGACTTGATCATCTTTTTGAATCTTACGAAGAATACGAAGATTTCAAAAAAAGGCACGAAACTTCTAAAATTAAATATAGAAATCTAGAAGACTACGAAGGACCAATTTATGTTGGTCTTGATGCAGGATCAACTACTTCAAAGATGGTTTGGCTATCAAAAGATATGGAAATTCTCCTAGATGATTATAGGATGAATCTAGGCAAGCCTCTTGAAGTTTGTATAGATATGCTAAAGACAGCCTACAAAAAGAAAAATCCTAAGGGCTACATAGCCTCATCTGGCATCTGTGGTTATGGGGAAGACTTTATAAAAAATGCCCTCCACGTTGATAACGGAGAGGTTGAGACCATTGCCCACTACAGGGCAGCGAGATTTTTTAATCCTGATGTAGACTTTATCCTAGATATAGGTGGTCAGGATATGAAGGCTATGCATATTAGAGATGGGGTAATCGACTCTATCCAGCTAAATGAAGCCTGTTCTTCTGGTTGTGGATCATTTTTATCTACCTTTGCAGCATCTGTGTCTATGGATGTTAAAGAGTTCCAACAAGAGGCTATAAAGAGCAAAAAACCAGCAGATCTTGGTTCTCGCTGCACAGTTTTTATGAACTCAAAAGTTAAACAAGCCCAAAAAGAAGGGTCAGAAGTAGCTGATATAGCTGCAGGGCTTTGTTATTCTGTAATTAAAAATGCTATCCAAAAAGTAATTAAAATCAGAGATCCAAGGACCCTTGGCGAAAATATTGTTGTTCAAGGTGGCACATTCTATGGAGATGCTATTCTTAGAGCCTTCGAGAAATTGTCAGAAAGAGAAGTAACCAGACCAGAGATTGCAGGGCTAATGGGTGCTATGGGTATGGCACTAATAGCCAAAGACAGGTCAACAGGCACATCTAATCTTGCCGCTTTAAAAGATTTGGAAAATTTCTCATATGAGCAGAAATCAGCCAGATGTGGAAAATGTACCAACAACTGTGCCCTTATTATAAATGTTTTCTCAGATGGCAGAAAATACATCACAGGCAATAGGTGCGAAAGAGGAGCTGGAGTTAAACTTGATAAGTCCAAGGATGACTTAAATATGTACAAGTTTAAGTACGATCTTCTCTTTAATAGGCAAACCCTAGGAGATAAGGCTCGTTTTGGCACAGTCGGCATTCCTAGAGTTTTAAATATTTATGAAGACTATCCATTCTGGCACAAGTTTTTCACTTCCCTTGGCTTTGATATAGTTTTATCTGATAAGTCAACTAGAGAGATTTACGAAAAGGGTATTTCCTCAATATCATCAGAAACCGCCTGCTATCCAGCAAAACTAACTCATGGACATATAGAAAATTTAATTGAGAAAAAACCAGATATGATTTTCTATCCAGCAGTTTTTTATGAATATAAGCAATACGACAAAGCCAAAAACCACATGAATTGTCCTGTTGTATCTGGTTATCCAGATGTAATAGAAAATAATGTGGACGGGCTAAAGGATATAAAATACCTTGCTCCTTATATTTCTTTTGAAAATGAAGATATTATAAAAAAGAGAATGGTAGAAGTTTTTGATGGCTATAAGTTTAATGGAAATATTTTAAACAAAAGCCACATCGAAAATGCAGTTGCCAAGGCTTGGCAGGCCCAACAAGACTACCACGATGCCATTAGGGTTAAGGGTAAGGAACTAATAGATTTTGTAAATAAAAATGATTTAAACGCTATAGTATTAGCTGGTAGACCATACCACGTAGATCCTGAGATTAACCATGGTATAGCAGATTTAATAGAGTCTATGGACATACCAGTCCTATCAGAAGATGCTGTAGCCTATAATATAGAAGATTTAGATTCAAGTCTTAGAGTCCTTGACCAGTGGTCATATCACGCAAGACTTTATAGGGCAAGTGAATATGTTGCTGCAAATAAAAATCTTCAACTTATTCAATTAAACTCCTTTGGTTGTGGACTAGATGCTGTTACAACTGATCAAGTTGAAGATATTTTAAAATCATCTGGGAAAATCTATACCCTTTTAAAAATAGATGAGATTTCAAACCTCGGAGCAGTGAAGATTAGGATTAGGTCCCTCCTTGAAGCCCTAAACCAGAAAAAGCTTGAAGGAATAGAATTTGAAACGGAATCCCTAGAGGATATCTATGATAATCCTGAATTTACTAAGGAAATGCGTGAGGAAGGCTTTACCATCCTTGCTCCACAAATGGCCAGAGAGCATTTCAGGATAATGGAAGGGGCTTTCAAAGATTCGCCTTATAATATTGAATTTTTAAACAAAGTCGACAAGGATGTTATAAATGAAGGGCTTAAATATGTAAACAACGACTCTTGCTATCCTTCAATTACTGTTGTAGGTCAGATGCTAGAGGCAGTTAATTCTGGTCGCTATGACACAGATAGGATTGCCCTCCTAATGAGTCAGACAGGTGGAGCTTGTAGGGCTTCAAACTATGTAGGATATATCAGAAAGGGTCTAAGAGATGCTGGTTATCCAAACATCCCTGTAATTGCTCTATCTGCCCAAGGTATAGAGACAAGTCCTGGTTTTGACCTTGTAAGCTTTAAAAATATTCCTTTACTTAAGAAAATGTTAAGGTCTATCCTTCTAGGCGACCTTTTAAATAGGCTAGCCAATGCGACTAGACCTTATGAAATCGAAAAAGATTCTACTAATAAGCTTAAGGAAGCATGGATACAAAGGCTAGAAGAAGATATTAGGACCATGGACAGGTCAAAATACAAGAAAGTAGTAAATGAAATTGTAAAAGATTTTGATGAAATTCCTGTATGCCACAAGGATATACCAAAGGCAGGTATAGTTGGAGAAATCTTGGTTAAATTCCTTCCAGAAGCCAATAACCACCTTCAAGACGTCCTTGAGGCTGAGGGCGCTGAGGTAATAGTCCCTGATCTAACAGACTTCTTTATGTACTGCTTTAAAAATGCAGAGCTTAAAAGAGATTTATATGGAAAAAGCTCTATAAATGCAAGTCTATCCCGTATGGGTATAGGCCTTATAGAAAATTTCAGAAAGCCAATTAGGAAGGCTCTTAGGGATAGTACCCACTTTGAAGAGCCAAAATATATTGACGATATAGCAGAACTTGCAAGTGAAGTTACAAGTCTCGGCAACCAAGCTGGTGAAGGTTGGCTTTTGGCAGGAGAAATGGTTGAGTTAATAGGCCAAGGTGCTCCAAATATAGTTTGTATCCAGCCTTTCGGATGTCTACCAAACCACATCACAGGCAAGGGTGTTATGAAAAAAATCAGAGAATCTTATCCAGAAGCAAACATCGTAGCCATAGACTACGACCCAGGTGCAAGCGAAGTTAACCAGGTAAATAGGGTTAAGCTAATGATGAGCGCAGCTAGAGATAAGATAAAAGAAGCAAATTAAAAAACTGGTCTCAGGACCAGTTTTTTCTTTAGGAAAAATGGTGTATAATACTAAAAAGTTTATTTTGAATTTACGAAAGAAGGCAATATGACAAAAGCTTACGATCAATTTATAAACCTACAAAAAAAATTAAAGGAAGTTTCAGACCTTGCAGGATTTTCTGAATCCTTTTACGAAGTCATCAAAGAACCTGAAAGGGTAATTGAGGCAAATATTCCGGTTAAGATGGATAATGGCACAACTAAAACTTTTAGAGCCTTTAGGTCAGCCCACTCAACAGCCCTAGGACCTGCCAAGGGTGGTGTGCGTTTTGATAAATCAGTAACCTATGAAGAAGTAAAAGTCTTATCTACCCTCATGAGCCTAAAGGTGGCTCTACTGGCTCTTCCTCTTGGTGGTGGCAAAGGAGGTATTGTAGTAGATCCTAAGAAATTATCTGAAAGAGAGCTTGAAAGTCTTTCACGTGGTTTTGTAAGGGCTATGAGTAACTATCTTGGACCTAGAATTGATATTCCTGCTCCAGATGTAAATACTAACGCCAAAATCATGGGTTATTTTACAGATGAGTATATCGCTTTAAAAGGTGGACAAAACGATTTTGCTACCTTCACAGGTAAGTCTGTCGACATGGGAGGCTCTCTTGGTAGGACAGAAGCGACAGGTTTTGGAGTATACCTTACAATAAAAAAATATTATGAAAAAATCGGCAAGAGCCTCGAAGGAGCAACTTTCGCTCTTCAAGGTTTTGGAAATGTTGGATCCTTTACAGCAAGGTTCCTCGCAGCTGATGGCGCAAAATTAGTAGCTGTAAATGCTAGGGATGAGAATTCCAAAGATGGCTCATCAGCTATATATGATGAAAATGGACTTAATCCAGAAGCCTTAGATAAGACAAGAAAAGATACAGGTTCTGCCCTAAATATAGACGCAAAGAAAATTACTAATGAAGAATTTTTTGCCCTAGATGTTGATATCCTAATCCCAGCAGCTCTTGAAAATGTAATTGACGAGACAAATGCAGGAGAGATTAAGGCAAGGCTTGTAGTAGAAGCAGCCAATGGCCCTGTGACAGAAGCAGGTGAAGCGATTTTAAATGAGAAAAATATTCCTCTATTGCCAGACATCCTTGCAAACTCAGGTGGGGTTCTAGTTAGCCATTATGAATGGGTACAAAATATAACTGGCTCTTATTGGGACGAAAAAGACGTTAGGAAAAAACAAGAAAAAGATATGGGAAAGGCTATCGAAGAAGTGTTTGAAACTGCTTCTAAGTTTAATGTTAATTACAGACAAGCCTCCTTTATATTAAGCCTTTCAAGGATAGAAAAAGCCCTCAAACTAAGAGGAAGAATATAATGGAAATAAGACCTCTGGCAAGGACTGATCTCGCAAGGGTCAGACCTCTACTAGACCTTGTTATAAAAGATTGTGAGCATTTTTCCTATCCTAGATTTGATAAGATTAGCGATATCTATAGGGAGCTAGAATATTCTATAGAATTTATGGCGACAGAAAGCCTAGTTGTAGAAGAAAAGGGAAATTTAGATGGACTTGTGACCTATTTTTGGGATGATGACGAAAAGTACGTCCAGATAACCCTACTTGTAATTAAAAATAAAGATATAAATATTTTTAATCAAATAACTTCTAATATAAAAGAAAAGCTCAAAGGCTTTGAAATAAATCTTAGTCTTGCGGAAAGTGCTTGGATAAACGATGTGGGTTCATTCAGGGAAAGAGCTCTAGTTGCTGAAAACTCGCACGTATTAGAGAAAAGAAATATAAGCGAAAAGAACGATCAAAGTTTAGATGAAAAAATCTTACAAAAAGAAGACTTTCAAAGCTACAGAGATTTTTACGATTCCTTTGCGAAAGATATGTATTATTCAAGTAATAATCTTTACAGGGACTTTGATAAATTTAGGATTTTTGTAAAAAGAGATGACGAAGATATTAAAGCTAGCCTAATAGTAAAAATCTACGGCAAAAGACCTTGCCAGGCAGAAATATTTGCTATCTTTATAAAAGATGTTGAAAATTATGAAGAAACTTGCGACTCTCTTATTAAAGCTATGGAAAATGCACTGTTAGATGAATTTGGGAAAATCCAAGAGATAAAATATTATCTAGATGTAGATAAAAAAATTGAGCTAAAAGTAGCAACTAAAAATGGTTTTGATAGACTTGATACCTATATATTATATAAATTATAAAATCCTCCAAGTGGAGGATTTTTTACTTACATAAAATTCATTATAAGGCCTATAATTACAGGAATAACTATGGCTGGCAAAGAATTTACTAGTTTAAATTTTACAAGTCCAAGCATGGATAGGGCAATAGCTATAATGGTTATTCCCCCAACACCAGAAATATTTGCCAAGATTTCTGGTGTAAGGATAGGAGATAAAAATCCTGCTAGCAAGGTTATAAGTCCCTCATAAAGAAAGATGACTCCCGCGGAGCAGGCAACACCTATACCCAAAGTAGTTGACAAAAATAGGGAAGAAAGGCTATCTAAAACGGCCTTGGTTATAAGAAGAGATATATCGCCATTAACTCCAGCCTCAATTGATCCCAGAATGCCAAAAGATCCCACGCAAAAAATAAGGGTGCCAGATACAAAACCAGTTGCAAAGTCATTGTCTTTATTTTTTATAAACTTTTCCTTAAGAGTATTTGCACAATTGTTAAGCTTGCCTTCAAGGTCAAAATATTCTCCTATCACCACTCCTAGGATAATAGAAATTAACACAACCATCATATCGCCTTTAAGAGCCGATTCGATACCTATCACCATAATTGTAAGAGGAAGGAATTTCATGATTGCGTCTTTGTAGCAAGGCTCTATGTAATTTGCAAGTTTTAGACCAATAAGGCCTGAGATGAATACTGAAACAGCGTTAATAACAACACCTAGCATAAGATTCTCCTTTAGTTTATATCATATAATCATTATATGGTTAAATTAGAAAAATGCATAAAAATTGTAAATATTTTTGATTTATACATATATTATGCAAAAATTATTAAAATATTCTTTGAAAGCGTTTGAAATACATATTGTTTTAATTCTATTTTGAATTTTAATAAAAAATCTTTATAACTTATTAGCTTATTAAATTATATTTGACAAATAAAGTTGTCAGAGCTATAATAATGACAAGAATAGTTGTCAATTATTTTTTGAAAGGAGGGCGGATGGAACTTATAAATTATTTGGCGGACTTTAGAAAAAAAGCTGGCTTAAACCAAGCAGATCTTGGTAAGCTTGTCGGAGTTAGCCGCCAAACCATAAGCCTAATAGAAAGAGGAGATTACAACCCATCTGTGACCGTGGCCCTTACAATTGCTAAGGTTTTGGGTGTGGATATTAATGAGATTTTTAAATTGGAGGAAAGTGATGAAGAAGATTAAGAAAAGCCCCTTAGCTAGAGTGCTTGGTCTTGCTGTCTTGGGACTTATAGTAGGTTTTACTTCAAGTTTTATTTTTAGAAAATACAATGTAGGTGGATTTATTGAGATAGTTAATAGGTTTTTAAGTGACAATGCTTTGACCTTAATTATAGGACTTTGTAGCTTGTTTGCTGTAATTGGCTTGTATTTTTATATGAAAGCTAAAAAAGAAGTAGTAAATGGACTTAGGACAGATGGCTATATAGAAACTAAATATATAGACTATGCTAATTCTATGAGAGATGCAGGATTATTTACTCTTTTGTCTTTTATCATTATTGTATATAATGAAATGAAAGAAAGTTCTGATCCAGTAAAAAATAGTTTGGTTATATTAGTGATTTTATTGGTTTTTACAGGTCTAAATTCCATTCTTTCCTATCTTACCTACAAACTAATTAGAAAAATCGAGCCAGAAAGAGAAGCCAACATCTTTGATTTCTTTTTTGAAAGCAAATTTATGGCAGAATCTGACGAGAGAGATAAGCTTAAATACTACAAAAAAGGCTACCTTGGATATAAGAGAATGATTATGAGTCAGTTGGTTTTAATAGTTATTCTTTTACTAGCAGCTTTATACGAAAAGGTAAGCCCAATAATAGCTCTAATAGTCCTTATACCTAGTCTGATAGGGGTATTTACAGCAGGCTTTGCAGGAGAAAAATAATGATTGAAATAAAAAACTTATCTAAAAGTTTTGGAGATTTAAAGGCTCTCGATGATGTGAGCTTTGATGTTGAAAAAGGTGAACTTTTTGGAGTGATCGGCCAAAATGGGGCGGGCAAATCTACCCTTTTTCGCTCTATGATGAATTTCTACGACCATTTTGACGGACAAATCCTCTATGAGGGAGAGAAAATGAGTAAAGTGCCCCTTGAAAAGATTGGCTTTCTCCCAGAAGAACGCTCGCTTTCACCAAAGAAAACCATCAGAGAAGAGATAAAATATTTTGCAAGGCTTAACCAAATGAAAAATCTTGATGATAAAATCCTAGAAGACTATTTTAATCGTTTCGAAATCAAGGGGACTTTGGATGATAAAATCAAGTCCTTATCTAAGGGTAACCAGCAAAAGGTCCAGCTTTTGGCAAGCCTGATTTATAAGCCGGAATTCTTAATCTTAGACGAACCTTTCTCGGGTCTTGACCCTTACAATGCCAATTTATTGATGGGAGTAATTAAGGAAATCAATGCTCATGGTACAACTATCATTTTTTCCTCCCACAACATGGAAAATGTCGAATATCTTTGCGACAGGCTCATCATGCTAAAAAATGGAAAAATCGTCCTAAAGGGTTCCCCAAATGAGATTAGAAATTCTTATGAAAAAGACCTTGTAAAAGTCAGAACAGATGCAAATTTATCAGAGATTTTCCCTCAATATGACATAAAAAGAGAAAGCAATCTTTGGACTATCAGATTAGAAAATGAAGCAGACGGCAGGGGAATTTTTGCTAGTTTGTCAGAAAAACTCGGCTACCTTGAAATGTTTAGCCAAGAGCCTCCAAGTCTAAATGAAATCTTTGCCAGAAAGGTGGAAGAAAATGAATAGAAAATTAATAGTAGCCATAGACTCTTTCAAAAAACAAATAAAATCACCTGCCTTTTGGGCAATGGTTTTTGTCCCTATCCTTGTTATGCTAGTGCCTGCGGGAATAAGTTATTACTTAAATAAGGCTGATAATGAAGCGAAACTTACAGGTGGGATGGATAAAGTAGCCATAGTTGCAGATGAAAATATTAGACCGTTTTTTGAGGACCTTGGCAAAGACTATAGGCTTGTTTCTGAAAAAGAGGCAGAAAATGATTTGAAAGAAAAAAAGATTGAGTCATATGGAGAAATTTCTGAAGAAAACGGCCAGGTAAAAGTTGTTATTAATACCAAGGCTATGGATGCCAAGGTATTGTCAAATCTTCCCCTAGTGGCAAATGAGATTCAAAATGCAATCAACGTCAAAAATGCAGGTCTAAATGAAAAGCAAATTGGGATTTTTTCGACCAAGGCAGATGTAAAAATCAACCAGCTTGATAAGGGCAAGAGCCTAATGGTCTATGCATCCTACTTTATCCTCTTGATGTTTATGTACTTTATGCTAATCATGTACTCAAATATCCTAGTCGTTGATATAGCCACAGAAAAAGGGTCAAAGATGATTGAATTTATCTTCTCGTCAGTATCGGCCAAGGATTATTTTGCAGGGAAAATTCTAGGTAATCTCTTTGCCATAATCGTCCATTCGCTTTTGTATATAGTTTTGGGAATAGTTTTCTATTTCCTTGCTAAATCTAAGGGACTTTTGGACATGATAAAAATAGACCTAAGTTTTGACCAGAGAAGTCTAATAATGATTGGAGAAATCTTTATTTTTATTATTCTTAGCCTTCTTGCCTACATGATAATAGCAGCCATGCTAGGCTCTCTTGCAAGCAAACAAGAAGACGCATCAAAGGTCGCAAGTCCTTTGATGATTACAATTATAGCGGCCTTTATGGTTGCCATGATTTTTATGAACCGACCTGTGAATTTATTTGTAAAAATAGCGTCCTTCATCCCATATATTTCCGTATTTTTCATGCCTTTGAGGTTGATAAAGGGAAATTGTGGCATAATAGAAGGTGGGATTTCTATAATAATTTTAATAGGAAGTGTCTATATTTCCTACATCCTAGCATCAAGGGTATATAAAAAACATATCTTAAATTATTCAGCTGATTCCTTCTTTGCTAGGAGGAAAAAGAAAAAAATATAAGAAAATAAAAAATAAAGGGGCTCATGCTCCTTTTTTTGTAGAAATATTTTTTTGAGAGGGAATATTTTCCCTATTTTAAAAGTATATAACAAAGCGCTCCCTATATTGATTTTTAACCTCATTTACTAGATAATAGTTATAAGGAAGATAATAATAAAATCCTTAAACTTTAAAGATAATATTTATAAAATTTTTTAAAATTAAGGGTTTGATAGTCAAGAATGGAGAAAATTATGCTAGGAAATGACCTACTAATTGCGACAAGTTTTGTTCTCGCAGTCATATCTCTAATATGTCTCTTATTTACCCAGAAAAAATTGCTTTTTGCAGGAATTGCTGCCCTATTATTTGCCTATTTTTATATAGCCAATGCCAAGTACAATTTAGCAGATAATGTCTCAGTTCTTACTTTTATAGTGGGTATATCACTTTTGAGTTTGGAACTTTTTATTCCTAGCTTTGGAATTATTGGAGTTACAGGTCTTGCCCTTACGACCTATTCCGTGATGGATTCTTTTGAAAATTCACAGATGGGATTATTTGTTATTGTTGCCACAGGTCTTGCTGTTGTGATAACTATGACAATATTTGTGAAACTTGGTTTTAGGGCAAATTTGTTTGATTCTTATGTCTTAGATGTAGGACAAAAAAGCAAAGCCAATAAGAAGCCTAGCAAGGATTTGACAAGTCTTATAGGGTGTGTTGGCATAACTAAGTCAATCCTTAGGCCAACAGGTAGGATTGAAATTGACGGAGAGTTTTATGACGCTATGGCCAGAGCAGAATTTATCGAAAAAGAGACTGTAGTTAAGGTCTCAGATGTAAAAGATGGCCACATTATAGTAAAGGAGATGTAATGGAATTTATAATTATGGGACTAATTTTTGTATTAGTCGTAGTATTTTTTACAATGGTACCAGTTGGTCTTTGGATCACAGCGAGGTTTTCAGGCCTTAGAATATCAATGGCAAGCCTTGTGGCTATGAGATTTAGGAGATTATCTCCATCAAAAATTGTAAATGCGATGATAAAATCTCATCAAGCAGGTATTCATATTGAAACAAATGACCTTGAAAGTCACTACCTTGCAGGTGGTAATATTAACCAAGTGGTTGACGCACTAATAGCAGCAGAAAGAGCAAATATTGACCTTTCTTTTGAGCAAGCAGCAGCAATAGATCTTGCAGGTCGTAATGTTTTTGAAGCTGTACAAGTATCTGTAACACCAAAGGTAATTAACACTCCAACCATAGCGGCTGTTGCAAAAAATGGTATTGAAGTAAAGGTAATTGCTAAGGTTACAGTTAGGGCTAATATTGAAAGATTAGTTGGTGGTGCAGGCGAAGAGACCATTATAGCAAGAGTCGGCGAGGGTATTGTAACCACAGTAGGTTCTTCAGAAACCCACGCAGAAGTTTTGGAAAATCCAGATAATATTTCTCAAACTGTATTAAACAAGGGTCTTGACTCAGGTACAGCTTTTGAAATTTTATCAATTGATATAGCAGATGTGGACGTAGGTAGAAACGTTGGTGCTGAGCTTCAAAGAGATCAAGCAGAAGCAGATAAGAATATCGCCCAAGCCAAGGCTGAAGAAAGACGTGCCCAAGCTATCGCCCTTGAGCAAGAAAACAGGGCCAAGGTTGTGGAAGCTGAAAGTGAGATTCCACTTGCTATTGCCCAAGCTTTCAAAGATGGTAATCTCGGAGTTATGGATTATTACAACCTCCAAAATGTTAAGGCAGATACAAAAATGCGCCAGTCCATATCAAAAGATGAGGCTGACCTAGATGTCAAATAAAAAGAAATCTTTTATTTCCTTTCTGAATGACTTATCAAATGAAATTCAGACAGAAAGTGAAATAAAAAAATCATATAAAAAAATCGAAAATACCAAACCATCAAAGAAAAATACAGGGAAAAGAAAAAAGACTTCTCTTACTGATTTGATAAATGATTTGGTAGAAAATATTGACCAAGACTTTGGAGATTTAAGCAAAGAATTTAACAAAGATTATCCAAAGAAAAGGGCTAAGAAAAATCTTTTTGATGAAGATAAACCAGACTTAGAAGCCCAAAGAAGGTTAAAAGCAGAACTTAGGAATAAACACGAAGATAAGTTTAAAAATCCTAAAGAAGGAGACTCTGCGGCCCTAAAGAGATTAAAAGAAGCAGAGCAGAAAGAAAAGATAGATAAAATTAGGGAAGAATTGGCGAAAGAAAAAAACAGACAAAGGCTTAAGGACGCTATAATTATGGCAGAAATCTTAGGCCCGCCAGTTTCAAAGAGACGCTAGGAGATAAATATTAAAGAATTTTTAGAAATAGAAGAGCCGGAAAGAATTATTTCACTTTTTGGCAATTTTGATTCAAATAGAAAATATATAGAAGATAGATTTGATGTTAAACTAAAGCTAAAGGATAATAGGCTAGAAATCAATGGGGAAGACGGCAATGTTGACCTTGCAAAAAAGCTTGTTATCCAGCTTTTAGGTGAAATAAAGAGAAATGACAAGCTTGATTTTCAAAAGATAAAATACGACGCAGATATGCTCGAAAGGGAAAACAAGGATGTGGTTAAGGCCCTCCTAGATCAAGTAATTGTAACTACTGCTGCAGGCAAACCTATTAAGCCAAAGACTTTGGGACAAAAATCTTATATAGAAAAAATTTTAAAAAACGACGTTGTTTTTGGTATAGGTCCAGCTGGTACAGGTAAGACCTACCTTGCTGTAGCCATGGCAGTCCGTGCCTTTAAAAACAACGAGGTAAACAGGATTATCCTCACTTGTCCAGCAGTAGAAGCAGGAGAGAGTCTAGGATTTTTGCCAGGAGACCTTCAAGATAAGGTAGATCCATATTTAAGACCTCTATATGATGGGCTTTTTGAAATCCTAGGTTTTGAAACCTACCAGGCACTTGTGGAAAAGGGCATTATAGAAGTAGCTCCTCTTGCCTATATGAGAGGTAGAACCTTAGATAATTCCTTTGTAATCCTAGATGAGGCACAAAATACAACCTACGAGCAGATGAAGATGTTTTTAACTCGTTTAGGTTATGGATCAAAGGCTATAATTACAGGTGATAAGACCCAGGTCGACCTACCACGCGGCAGAAAATCAGGTCTAGTTTCAGCAAGTCAGATTCTAAAGAATGTTCCAGGGATTGATTTCTTAAACTTCACATCAATTGACGTTGTTCGTCACCCACTTGTACAAAGAATAATCGATGCCTACGAAAAGGACGATATGATAAGGGAAGAAGAAAGAAAGAGGAGAGAAGATGAATCTTCTGCTAGCAAATAATACAGATGAGGATTTAGACCTCCTTTCTATAAGGAAAAAGGCAGAGGCTACTATAGGAGAAGTCTTAAAGGTAGAGAAAATTACAGACAATGCCGAAGTTTCTCTATCAATTGTAGATAGGGATGATATCCATAAGTTAAACAAAGATTACAGAGATGTAGACAGAGAAACTGACGTCCTATCATTTCCTTTGGATGAAGAAGGCTATGACAATGAAGGAAATCCTATAATTCTCTTGGGAGATATTGTAATCTGCCTAGATGTGGCAGAAGACCAGGCTAATGATTTTGGCCATTCTCTTGAAAGAGAAATGATGTATTTGATTTGCCATTCAACCCTCCATCTTTTAGGCTACGACCACATAGAAGAAGATGACAAGAGAGAAATGCGTGCAAAAGAAAAAGAGGTTATGAAAAACCTAGGAGTTTTTAAATAGATTAATGGATAAAAACTACGACGACCTTAAAGAAAATTTAAAGAAGGAAATCCTTGAAGAATTAAAAAAAGACGAGGGTAAGGACTTCGAGCCACTTAAATTGACCCACGGCCAGAAATTCTTAAAAGGCTTTGACTATGCCTATGAAGGACTAGTTTATGCGATAAACCATGAAAAAAATATGAAATTTCATATCTTAGCATCAATCCTAGTCCTAGTTGCATCCTTGTTTTTTAACCTTTCTAGGGTTGAAATGATGTTTTTGGTTTTTGCTATAGCCTTTGTAGTTGCCCTAGAGCTATTAAATACAGCTATGGAAGAGATTGTAGATTTGGCAAGTGGTGGCAAATATTCAAAACTTGCCAAGGCCGGCAAGGACGTGTCGGCTGCGGCGACCTTTATTGCAGCTTTAAATGCAGTTTTTATTGCCTATCTGATCTTTTTTGACAAGTTTTTAAACTTTTACGATTCAGTCATCCTAAAAATTGCTAGACGTCCATCTCACTTGGCACTAATTACCATTTCCTTAGTTATAATCCTAACAATTTTCCTTAAGGGAGTTTTTTATGAGGGTCACGGCACAGCCTTTAAGGGTGGTTTCGTGTCAGGCCACACCTCAGTTGCCTTTTGCCTATCAACTATTGGTGTTCTTTTGGTAACTGAACCTCTGGTAAGACTGCTTTTGGTAGGACTTGCCTTTATAGTTGCAGAATCAAGGTACGAGGCTGATATCCATTCGGCAAAAGAAATTGTAAGAGGAGCCATCCTTGGCACATCCATGGCTATGGCGATATTTGGGATATTTTCATGACAGAAATAAAAGATTTAATACAAAGAGCCCTAGAGATTAAAAAAAGGGCTTACGCACCTTATTCCAACTTCCATGTGGCCTGTGTCGTTATGACTAAGTCCGGGAAGGTCTTTGAGGGAGTGAATATAGAAAATGCAGCCTATTCTCCAACCCTTTGTGCTGAAAGAAACGCGCTTTCTACAGCCATTACTGAAGGAGAAAGAGAATTTAGCTACATAGTAGTAACAGGCGATAGCGATTATACCTATCCTTGCGGAGTTTGCAGGCAGTTTATTAGAGAATTTGCAGATGATAAGACAAGGATAATTGTGGCAAAGGATGTAGAATCCTACAAGACTTACACCATTGAGGATCTTATGCCTTATAGTTTTAGTAAAAAGGATTTAGAATGAAATCAGGATTTATATCTGTAGTAGGCAGGGCAAATGTTGGTAAATCTACTCTTATGGAAAAGATTTTAAAAGAGAAGATATCAATTATTTCAAACAAGCCTCAGACTACAAGAGATAAGATAAATATAATATACAATGACGAAGACAGCCAGCTTATTTTCATAGATACGCCTGGCATCCAAAGGCCAAGAAACGTCCTCCAAGAAAGGCTCTTAAGTTTTTCTAAGGATTCTCTAAATGAGTCGGACGTCGTAACCTATGTGGTTGACGAGTCTAAAGAAATTGGCAAACTCGATACTATGATCATAGACGAGCTTAGAAAAGTAAGAGTACCTATAATTCTATTAATAAATAAGATTGACCTTTTAAGCGAAGATGAAATCATAGATATTCAAGAAATGTACGAAGAAGTCGGACTTTTTAATAGGATTATCCCAATTTCCGCTCTTGATGATACTAATGTCAAAACCTATATAGAATCGGTAAAATCCTATTTAGACGAGGGACCTGCCTACTATGATAGGGATATGATTACAGATAAGACTGAGAGATTTGTAGTTTCTGAAATTATTAGGGAAAAAGCCCTAAGGCTTTTATCAGAAGAGGTTCCCCACGGTCTTGCCGTAAGGATTGATGACTTTAAGGCAAGGGAAAATAAGGACCTTATTGACATAAGGGCGACAATAATAGTTGAGAAAAACTCTCACAAGCAGATTGTTATCGGCAAAAACGGTAAAATGATTAAGCAAATCGGTATTGATGCAAGGGGCGAAATAGAAACTTTCCTAGAATCTAAAGTCAACCTCCAATTGTGGGTTAAGATCGAGAAAGATTGGCGCAAGAAAGAAAAGTTGGTGGATAGGTTTGGCTACGGCAGACCTTAAGGATATAAAGGGAATAGTCCTAAGGGAATTTAAATACAAGGAATCGTCAAAAATTATAGAAGTTTTTAGCAAAAATTTGGGCAAGATTTCCATAAATTGCCAAGGCGTTTTAAAGAAAAATGCCAAAAACCTTGCCCTCACAAATAGGTTTATCCTAGCTTCCTTTGATCTATATAAGTCTGGCAAGGACTTTTATGGACTAAGAGAAGGGCTAGTTTTAAATCCCTACTATAAATCAAATAAAAATTTTGATATAATATTATATAAGTCGGCGATATCCGACCTACTTTTAAGGACTATTGATAATATCCAGATAGAGACTGTTTTTACTCTCCTTACAAATAGCTTTGATGCCTTCGAAGAGGCAGACAAGGGTTATGTGAATATATTTTTAGGATTTTTCCTCAAATATATTTCCTTTTCAGGTTTTAAACCAAACTTTAAAACTTGTGGTATATGTGGTAAAAATATAAGGGGTAAATATTTATACTTTTCCCCAAGTGAATCATCAGCAATTTGTGATGAGTGTAAAGATAAAGTCTTTGACAGGGTCTTTATGACCTATGAAGAATTTGTATATTTCAATAAGCTTCTTTATACAGAATCGGCGAAGCTTAAAGATATAAAATTGGTAGAAAATTATCCAAAAATTGGCAAAATAATAATAGACTATTGCCTTTCTAACCTAGATCTTGCGACCTATCCGTCGCTAGAATGGGTCAAAAAGGCACTCGAAAGGAATGTAAATGTACTTTGAAGATTTGATACTAAAGCTAGAGGAGTATTGGAAAGACCAAGGATGTTCGGTCATGATTCCATACGATATTGAAAAAGGTGCGGGCACAATGAACCCTCACACATTTTTAAGGGCCCTAGGTCCTGAACCATGGAAGGTTTGCTATGTTGAACCATCCAGAAGACCTGCAGATGGTAGGTACGGAGAAAACCCTAACAGGCTTTACCAACACCACCAAATGCAAATTTTACTTAAACCAACTCCATCCAATATCCAAGATTTATACCTATCATGCCTTGAAGCTATCGGTATAGATCCTAAAAAACACGACATAAGATTTGTTGAAGATAACTGGGAAAGTCCTACCCTAGGTGCTTGGGGACTAGGTTGGGAAGTATGGCTTGACGGAATGGAGATTACCCAATTTACTTATTTCCAACAAGTAGGTGGCATTAACTGCACCCTAGAAAGTGGAGAAATTACTATAGGTCTTGAAAGAATTTGTATGTACCTTCAAGATGTGGACAATGTTTACGACATCAAGTGGTCAGAAAATTTAACCTACGGCGATGTTTTCAAACTTCCAGAATATGAAAATTCAAAGTATTCTTTCGAAGATGCAGACAATGATACCTTAGAGACTCTATTTAATATTTACGAAAAAGAAGCGGCAAGGCTAATCGAGCAAGGACTAATTTATCCTGCTTACGATAATGTTTTAAAGACCAGCCACACCTTCAATACCCTTGACGCCAAGGGGGCTATTTCTGTTTCAGAAAGAAATCACTATATCAAAAGAGTTAGAGATATATCAAGCCTTGTAGCAGAAAAATACATCGAAAAAAGAGAAGAACTTGGCTTCCCTCTCTTAAGAAAGGAAAAGCATGCATAATTACCTATTAGAAATCGGTGTCGAAGAAATACCTTCAGACTATGTCAAAAACACCAAGGCCCAATTAAAGGATAAGTTTGAAAAACTTTTATCTGAAAACAAATTATCCTACGAAGAAATAGAAATCGAATCTACACCAAGAAGATTCATGGTCCTACTTAAAAATGTAGCCGATAAGGCTCAAGCAGAAGTGATATCTGTTAGAGGACCAAGTGCAAAAATCGCCTACGATGAGGACAACAATCCATCAAGAGCCTTACTTGGTTTCTTAAAAGGTCAAAAGGCAGAATTATCTGACGTGATAATAAAAGAACAAAAGGGCGAAGACTATATTTTTGTAGAAAAAAAAGAAGAAAGCAAATCTTTAGAAGAAATTCTAAAAGAAAATGTATATGAACTAGTTAAATCTATATCCTTCCCAAGGTCAATGAGATGGGGAGGCAAATCAATTAGATGGGCAAGACCTATAAGATGGTTTGTATCTTTATTAGATGATGAAATCTTAGACTTTGATGCAGAAGGTATAGAAGTAGGAAATATTACAAAGGGTCATAGAACCCTAGGTTCAGATAAGATTGAAATTGATAAAATTTCAGAATACGAAGAAAAATTAAAAGAAAATTATGTAATCCTTAGAGGCAAGGACAGGAGAGATATTATTCTTAAGGGACTAAACTCTCTATCAAGCCAGGTTGGCGGAGAATACATGAAAGACGAAGACCTCCTAGACGAGGTAGTAAATATCGTTGAATATCCAACGGTATTAGTTGGGGAAATAGATTCAGCCTATCTAGAACTTCCTAGAGAAGTAATCACTACTCCAATGAAGGACCACCAAAGATATTTTCCAATCCTTGATGATAAGAAAAAGCTCCTTCCATACTTTTGCCTAGTTAGAAACGGCGATGACTATGAAAGCCAAAATGTAATAGAAGGAAACAAAAAAGTATTAGTTGCAAGACTAGAAGATGCAAAATTCTTCTATGATATAGATGCAGCAAATAACCTTGATTCTTATGTCAAAGACCTTGATAACTTAGTATTCTTTGAGGGTCTTGGAGATATGGGACAAAAGACAAAGAGGCTGGTAGATCTTTCATTAAGATATCAAAAAGAATTAAATCTTGGAGATGACATAGCACAAGATGCTAAAAGAGCGGCCCTATTATCAAAGGCTGACCTTGTAACTAAGATGGTAGTAGAATTTACAGAACTTCAAGGAACTATGGGAGCAATTTATGCCCTAGGTTCTGGAGAAAATCAAAGAGTTGCCACAGCGATTAAGGAACAATACCTACCTAAAAACCAAAACTCAGAAATGCCTAAATCTGTAGTAGGTATATTACTTTCTATTGCCGATAAGATGGACACTATAGTTGGTCTTTACGCTATAGAAAATTATGTAACAGGTAGTCGTGATCCATTTGGTCTAAGAAGAGCAGCCCTTGGTATAATAAATATTATTCTAGAAAATGGCATTGACGTAGACATCAAAAAGCTAATCTCAGAGGCCCTCTTAGTTTATACTGAAACTAATGCCCTAGCCTTTGACTATGAAAAAACCATGGATGAAACCTTAAGCTTTATCAAAGATAGGCTAAAAAATATGCTTTTAGATGATGGCTATAGATACGATATTGTAAACTCTGTTATAAATACAGACTTCACAAACATCTTAAGAATGAGCGAAAAAGTTAAGGCTGTAAGTGAATTTATAGAAGAAAACGACGACTCACTTTCTTACCTAATAAGGATAAATAACCTAGCCAAGGATAGCAAAGCTAGTGAAATAAGAGAGGACCTACTAGAAACAGACCTTGAAAAGAAATTTTTTGAAGAAATTTCAAACCTTGAAGATTTAGGCCTTGCTAGCAGCACTGACTACAAGAAGGAACTAGAAAATATCCAATCCACAAGTATTGTGGGAAATGACTATTTAGATAATACAATGATTAATGTAGACAATGAGGAAGTTAAAAATAACAGACTTGCTATGCTAAACTCTCTAAAAAGGAGAATGGCTCAAATCTTTGATATATCTGAGATAGTAAGATAGGAGATATTGATGGAAGATTGTTTAACGATTGTAATCATAAGCGATTCGACAGGAGAAACAGCAATCAATTATATAAAATCTGTTACTAGCCAATTTCCAGATTTAGAGACAAGGGTAATTAGAAAACCTGATATAAAGAATGTATCAGAAATAGACGAAATCATGGACAAGCTTGATAAGGAGTTTGTTATTGTAATGACAGTAGCAGATAAGGACATGGCCATGCATGTTAGAGCAAGGGCCGAAGAAGCTGATATAACTGTTCTTGATATCTTATCCTATGGAATAAATAAATTTGAAAAATTAACAGGCAAAAAAGCAATCAGAAAGGCAGGACTTACAAGGACCCTTTCTAGTGGTTATTTCAAAATGATTGATGCCATAGAATTTGCCATCAAATATGATGACGGCAAAGATCCTAGGGGATTCTTGGAATCGGATATTGTTCTTGTTGGCGTATCTAGGACATCAAAGACACCTACAACCATGATTCTTGCTTCCAAAAATTTCAAGGTATCAAACCTACCTCTACTACCTGAATCTGAACTACCAAAAGAACTCTTTGAAGTCGATCCAGATAGGGTAATAGGTCTAGTAATAGATCCAGACAAGTTATCTGATATCAGAAGTGAAAGAACAAAAACCTTGGGACTAACAGGAGAAAGCAAGTATTTTGATAAGGAAAGAATCGAATACGAGCTAAACTACGCCAAAGAGGTCTTCAAAGACCTAGATTGCAAGGTCATAGATGTAACAGAAAATACAATCGAGCAAACAGCTACAGAAATTGTCGAATACTACTTTGAAAAATTCCCAGAAGAAAGGGAAGAAAAAAGCTAAGACAAAAGAAGGGGAAACAATGTCAAAAGAAAAAATCCTAGTATTAAATTTTGGTGGTCAGACAGACCAACTAATTGTAAGACGTGTTAGGGAAATGGGAGTATATGCAGAAATTCATGACTGTGACACAAACCTTGATACTCTAGATTTAAACAATCTTGCAGGAATTATCCTAACAGGTGGTCCACAATCTGTAAATAACGAAGACAGCCCAAGAGCAGATAAGAAAATCTTTGACCTAGGCGTGCCAGTTTTAGGCATCTGTTACGGTCATCAATTTATAAATCATATCTACGGTGGAGATATTGAAACTCCAAAGCTTGCAGAATACGGCAAGACAGAATTAATTGTAGATAATAAATCAGTTTTATTTAAAAACATACCTGAAAAATCAATAATCTGGATGAACCACAAAGACAGAGTTGCAAAACTTGCTGAAGGCTTCAAGGCGATAGCAAAAACAGCCAACACTGAAATAGCAGCCATGGAAAATGAAGAAAAAGGTCTATACTCTGTGCAATTCCACCCAGAAGTAGTTCACTCAGAATACGGTAGGGAAATTCTAGAAAATTTCGTACTAAATATATGCCAAGCAGAGAAAACTTGGAAAATGTCAAACTTTGCAACAGATATTATAGAAGAAATCAAAGAAAAATACCAAGGCGAGAAAATGATCTGTGGCCTATCAGGTGGTGTAGACAGCTCTGTAGCAGCAACCATAGTCTCAAAAGCCATAGGAGATAACCTCCAATGTATTTTTGTAGACCACGGACTTTTAAGAAAAGATGAAGCAAAATCCGTAATGGAAACCTACAAAAATCTTGGACTAAACGTTAAGATGGTAGACAAATCCAAAGAATTTTTATCTCTTCTAGAAGGCGTATCAGATCCAGAAACAAAGAGAAAAATTATCGGTAACCACTTTGTCGAAGTATTCGAAGAAGAAGCCAAGAAAATTGGTGGAGCAAGCTATCTAGTTCAAGGAACAATCTATCCAGACGTCATAGAAAGTGGAAAAGATAAGGCAAGTGTAATAAAAAGCCACCACAATGTAGGCGGCCTACCAGAAGACATGGACTTCAAAGGTCTAGTAGAGCCACTAAGATCCTTATTTAAAGATGAAGTAAGAGCCGTAGGAGAAGAAATCGGCATCCCACACGATATGGTATGGCGTCAACCATTCCCAGGACCAGGCCTAGGAATTAGAGTAATGGGAGACATCACCGAAGATAAACTAAGAATAGTAAGAGAAACAGACGCTATCCTAAGAGAAGAAGTCAAAAACTTTGGGCTAAATGAAGACATTTGGCAATACTTCACAGTCTGGACACCAATCAAAACCGTAGGAGTAAAAGGCGACGCCAGAAGCTACGACAACGTAATAGCAATAAGAGCGGTAACCAGCACAGACGCCATGACAGTAGAAGCCGCCAACCTCCCATACAACCTACTACAAAAACTATCAAATAGAATGATAAACGAAGTAGAAGGAGTAGGCAGAATAGTCTACGACATAACCAGCAAACCACCAGGAACAATTGAATGGGAGTAAAAAATATTGCGAGCAATATTTTTTACGTTTTCCACCATTTATCAAGATGCGAAGCACTGCAGTATAAATGGATGGAAACCCTTCTGCAGGGAAGAAAAGCCGACGCGACGAATAGGAGCGTTGGCTTTTCTGATTCGCTAATGGGTTTGAAAATCACGGAGTGATTTTCAAGTATGATATAGACTCACACAAACGAAGAGAATGAAAAATGGCTACTGGTACTCAAATGGTACTAGGAGTAAAAAAGAATAATTAAAATAATAGTTCCAAGTGGTTTACATTTGGACAAAAAATTAGACCGTAGCTTAAGTGTTATGGTCTTTTTTATTTGATAGATTGTACAGTTTAAATCGACAATAAAATGTCGGTTTGAACGTCGGTTTAAATAAGACTGAAAAGAAAGTGATAGAAATTTTGATGGAATAATCAGTTGTAAGGAAAAATAAAAGGGAAATATGGTGCAGTAAAAGGAAATAAATTATATATATGGGTAAATAATGGCATATAGCATTTGACAATTAGTGATTTGATATATATATATAATTTAATCCTAAGATTAGGTCAGGAAGCATACGGTGCTCTGGCCATTTTTTATGTTATAATATAAGTAATAAAGGTTGAGCTAGAGTAAGGAGTGAGTATATTGTCAAAAATTTAAAAAGAAAAAATTTCAGCTAAAGGCTTTGATATTGAGGTTTATACAGAAGATTTTAAGAATGATTATATAAGTCTTACTGATATAGCAAAATATAAAAACACAGATGATCCAAGATTTGTAATCCAAAACTGGATGAGGAATAGGAACACGCTTGAATTTATAGGATTATGGGAAGCACTCAATAATCCAAATTTTAACCGTGTGCAATTCGACACGTTTAGAAATGAAGCTGGTTTAAATAGATTCACGATGACACCAAGTAAATGGATAGAATCTACAGCTGCTATAGGTATAGTTTCAAAAGCAGGCAGGTATGGAGGAACGTATGCTCATTATGATATAGCTATGGAATTTGCATCTTGGCTTTCTCCGGAATTTAAGCTATATATTATTCAAGATTACAAAAGACTTAAAGAAGATGAAAACTCAAAATTATCATTAACTTGGAATCTGCATAGAGAAATATCTAAAATCAATTATAAAATTCATACAGATGCCATCAAAGAGTACTTATTAAAAGATCTTACAGATGAGCAATTATCATTTAAATATGCAAGTGAAGCAGATATGCTTAATGTGGCGCTCTTTGATAAAAGAGCAAAACAGTGGCGTGAAGAAAATCCTGACCTAAAAGGAAATATGAGAGACTATGCAAGTCTTAATGAACTATTAGTACTTGCT
>QWCK01005814.1_pt1 | contig 30220 bp, 25 predicted proteins | sample 1972571 | NCBI WGS metagenome assembly QWCK01 (sample SAMN09866710, study PRJNA288562) | Human gut metagenome isolate term2_stool, whole genome shotgun sequencing... | isolation source: gut | host: Homo sapiens | place: USA: California | reverse complement strand
CTCCTCGCCCACCTTGCGCACCTCGTCCTTGAAGAGCTTGCGGAGCGGCTCCACGAGGCTAAACTTCAGGTCCTCAGGCAGACCGCCCACATTGTGGTGACTCTTGATCGTCGTTCCGGTGATGGAGAGCGACTCGATCACGTCGGGGTAGATCGTCCCCTGAGCAAGCCATTTCACATCCTTGAGCTTATGCGCCTCGGCGGCAAAGACGTCGATGAAGCCCTTGCCGATGATCTTCCGCTTCTGCTCCGGGTCGGAGACGCCCTCGAGCTGAGAGTAGAAGTAGTCGACGGCGTCGATCCCCTTGACATTTAGCCCCAGCCCCTTGTAGAGAGACATCACCTCGTCAAACTCGCCCTTACGGAGGAGCCCGTGGTTGACGAAGATGCAGTAAAGCCGGTCACCGATTGCGCGGTGGAGTAGGGTGGCGCAGACGCTTGAGTCGACCCCGCCGCTGAGTGCGAGGATCACCTTGTCCTCCCCCAGCTGCTCCCTCAGCTCCGCCACCGTAGTGTCGATGAAGGAGGCAGGCGTCCAGTCGTGCTCCAGCCCGCATATGTCGATGAAGTTACCCAGCAGGCGGCTCCCCTGCTCGGAGTGGTGTGCCTCGGGGTGAAACTGTACGCCCCACACCGGAGCTGCCTTGCTGCGGAAGACGGCGATCGGGATATTCTCCGTCGTCGCCAGCACCTCAAAGCCCTCCGGCAGGACGGTGATCGAGTCGCTGTGAGACATCCAGACGGTCGTCCCCTCGGAGAGTCCCCGGAGGAGCGGGTCCTTTACCCCCTCGCTGCCTATGGAGAGATGAGTGCGACCATACTCGTGCAGCCCGGTCTGCTCGACGGTGCCACCCAGTTCGCCGGTGATCAGCTGGGCCCCGTAGCAGATCGCCAGGATTGGGAGACCTCGGTCGATCAGCGCTTGCACGTCGATCCGGAAGGATCGGGGGTCGTGGATGGAGTAGGGGCTGCCGCTGAGGATGACGCCTTTGATATCGGAGAAGTCCTCCGGTATCGATCGGTACGGCACCACCTCGCAGTAGACACCGAGGTCTCTCACACGGCGAGCGATGAGCTGGGTCGTCTGGGAGCCAAAGTCTAAGATTAGGATTTTGTCAAGCATTTGGGGATCTGTATCGTGTGTGTGAATGCACTATTTCTGCTGAGAGGACCCATTGCCCTCGAGGAGGTGTGGGCGAAGCTCCTTCGTCCGCTCCACCGCCCGGTCGTACTCCCACTCGCGGATGAGACGCTCATTGCCGGAGAGGAGCACGTCAGGCACCCTCCACCCATGCCAGTCGGCGGGACGGGTATAGATGGGCGGGGCGAGGAGATTGTCCTGGAAGGAGTCGGAGAGCGCGCTCTCCTCATCGCCCAGCACGCCGGGGATCAGACGGATGATCGAGTCGGCGATCACGGCAGCGGGCAGCTCTCCTCCGGTGAGGACGTAGTCGCCGATGCTGATCTCGCGGGTGATCAGGTGGTCGCGGATGCGCTGGTCGATGCCCTTGTAGTGGCCACAGAGGATGATGATATTCTCCTTGAGGGAGAGACTATTGGCAGTAGGCTGGTCGAGCAGGTCGCCGTCGGGGGAGGTAAAGATCACCTCGTCGTAGGTGCGCTCAGCGCGCAGTGTCTCGATGGCGCGCTCCACCGGCTCTATCTGCATCACCATGCCGGCGGCACCGCCGAAGGGGTAGTCATCCACGCGGCGCCACTTATTGGTGGTGTAGTCGCGTAGATTGTGGACAAAGATCTCAGCGAGACCCTTGTCCTGAGCCCTCCTTAGCATCGACATGCCGATGAAGGGCTCGATCATCTCCGGCAGTACGGTCAGTATATCGACTCTCATACCGCAAAGATACCAAGTCCCCGGCACATAGATCCGCTGCTACCGCGCCTCACATCGACGGTCCCGCACCGTACTGATTGAGCTTCACCTTCGAGGTGGCGGTCTGTCCGTCGCGGAAGGTCATCGTGACCGTCAGTGTCTGGGGTCTCCGGTACTCGGCATTGTCCGTCCCCAGGATCATAAAGACCGTGGAGATGCCAACGTAGTCCCGATTCGTCAGGTCGAGATCGCTCAGCTTGCCATAGAGGATCTCTGTGTAGCTGCTCTGGTCGGCAAAGTTTCTCCGCAGGATATCCCTGTAGGCACGGTTCTGGATCGGCAGCTCTGTGGGTGGCTCCTTCGGAGAGTACTTCTTGTGCTCCTTCGCAAAGAGGTCGGAGCAACCGGTGAAGTAGGCAAATTCGCTCGCCAGGTTGCTCCCTGCCTTCAGTTCCTTGCTCCAGTCGATGTCGCTGGTGATGACGATCGAGGTGACCGGCGTCACGTAGTAGAAGTGCAGCGGGACTGCCGCTCCGCCGTTGCGGACTAGTCCGCGGTAGGTGATAGGCTCGGTGAGCTTGTCGCCAAAGGACTCCGCATACTGAGCCACGCGAGGACGCTGTGACTCGGACAGTATGGTGACGCAGTCCTTATAGGTCCTCTCCTTCTGTCCCGCCACCTCCTGGGCGCTCAGGATGAAGAGGAGTCCGGTGGAATAGTCCTGACCGGCTACGAAAGTCGGCTTCTCGATGAAGCCGGTCGCGAAGTGATCCCACGTGATCACCTCCTCTGTATCGTCGAGCTTGGGGAAGCATCCGCTAAGTCCGAGCAGCAGCGGGAGGGTGAGTGTCAGCAGTGTTGCTATCTTTTTCATGATAAAGTGTATTTGTCCCTTCTGTGATTGGGATCCTAAAGGTACCGATTTTCCTGATAACAGCGTGAGACCACCCCGTGAGGATCAGGGGTGACGCCTATTAGCCACGTAATACATGACACCACGTTAGTAACAAATTTCCAGACTCTTCGTGACAGGCATTATTACCTACCTTTAAATATTCCTGTCTCGCTGTCACGATTCAGTACACCCTTTTGATCTGATTGATATTTACGTCCTCGTGAAAGATTCCATGTTAGATTCAAGGAGATCATATTTCCCCATTCAGGAATATATACAGTTAGATCTTTCTTGATGAATTGCGAGTGCGTTGCCTCCCCGAAGGTAGAGCCATTTCTCAGGAAGAGATGAGAGCCATAAAGACCGATGGAGAGGTTTTGAGTCAGTTTATAATTCACTTGCGCTTCTATATTCTGACCAGTGGAGATCTCACTTTCTCCATTAAAGTTTCTTTCCTTTGCAGTCCAAGAAGCTCTGAAGTTCCATTTGCCTAAAAACAGCTTCGATCCAACATATCCCCATAAGCGATGGAAGTTGTGGGTATAATTATTTCCTACGAAACGAGATAGCAGGTACGAGAATCCACCGTCCAACGTCAGAACATTGGGTATAACATAGAGCTGAACATTGGTATAATTCCAAAAGTCGGCTGCTGACTTCTGCTGTTCATAGCCTAGGTCAAACCATGTCCTCCCCATTGCGTCGCTGTGTCTCGTTATTTCTTCTAAGATAGGCTTTCGGCTATACGTGTACCCCGTTGTGTTTTCGGTATAGAAGTATTTATGCTCGTAAGAAAGGGTTAGCGTCTGAGTATACCTGCTGTAAGGTTTCAGGTTAGGATTACCCACATGATATTCGTATTCATTCGACTGCTGCCTGTTATTGCTCAGATTAGCCAGAGACGGTGCATTGGGAGATATATTGAAGACATATCGTATGTTTCCCTTTCCCAGTAAAGGATAGCTGAGACTTAGTGATGGGCGTAAAAGGAAGTAATGATAGCTCTCTGTCCCTTGCGAATAATATTGATAGCTGCCTCCTATCCCAAGCATATAACGTAAGTTGCTGAGTCTTCCTGAGATCTGGGAATAAAGATAGGTGCTGCTGTTATGCATATCATTGATGATGTCGGTAGTTCCCGTGTATTTATTTCTGGTATAGCCCTGCAAGTGACTGATTCCGGAAGTCCAGCCGGACTTGCCCAGAGGTCGGCTATACTTGACGTCACCGATAAGTGAATAGCGATTGCCGTCTGTATCGTAGCCATATTGGGATGTCGGCATGTCAAAGTCTTCATTGTCGAAGGTCTTAAAGCTATATCCATACTTGGTATCATACATGGTACCTACTAAATTGAAGGTCAGTGTACGATTTTTCTCGAAATAGCGCCTAAAGAACAAATCTATCGTCGGCGAGAAATAATGCTCTGTAGGTTCAGTCAAGGAGTAATATGCAGGCTTACCTGTTTCTATAATTCGCTGGCGGTGACCTCTGTTTGGGCTGTTGTAGAAGTGATAGCTTGATTGTGCCATAAAGGTATACTGTCCCTTCTTTGTCAAATCATAGGTGATGCCGAAATCATGGTTTGCATAGGCTAGCTTTGTATTCATTCCCTCACGCCGTATTTCGTGAAGGTCCCCATCAGCCAAGGTATAGATATCCGTTTGGTCTATGTGTCTTCGACTTAACTTTGAAAAATCATTCTGATAGTAAATGCCCCATTTGGACAGACGATGATTATACTGTGCATAGAAATAATTCTGTCCATTCAATGTTGTCATGGCATCATTCAGATTAAAACCGATAGACATACCTTTCAAACGAGGCTTAACGACAAAATTGATGATGGCTGTAGGTGTCTCCAGTCCAAATTCAACACCGGGATTATCGATGTACTCTATACGCACCACCTCATCTGGTCGCAGGGCAACGACATCTGCTTGCGAAGCTCGCTTTTCGTTGATAAAAACAGGAACGCTTCCCGATCCACGCTTCTCTACCTTTTTGTTCGCCGTATCTACATAAATCCCGGGTACGTTAACCATGTCTATGAGGTCATAGCCGGAGTTCGAACGCTTTATGTCATCTTGGGATGGAAACAGTAGCTTTCTATCCACTTTATGGATAATTCTATCTGCCATGACCGTCACCTCTTCGAGGACGTTTTCCTCCAGTCGTATTGTATCAAGCTCTATCGCATTTGGTATTTTCTGTAATGAAAGCAGGTAGGGAGCATAGGCTGCATGTCTTATTTCAAGAATACAGTTTTGTCCTTCGAGCATTTTTGTTTCTACACTAAATCTTCCATTCTTGTTTGAAATGGAAATATTCTTGGTTGGTTTCCCCTGGCAGGTCAGTGTAACAGAGGCATCACCGACAGGCTGTTTCTCCCTATTAACTATTGTACCGGTAACTTGTGCAGAGCAGACGTTACCCATCAATAGCATGATGGCACATGTGGTAAAAAACACGAATCTATTGTTCATAATGTTGTTGCTCTTCTTGTTGGCGGAGTCATATCAACTGTGCTTGAAATCTTTTTGCAAATGTATGTGTTTTGACATCAAAGTCGGTATTTTCAAGTGCGCTTTAACAATATGCCGAAGCGATCATCAGGGGTGACGCATTTGACTTATCAGTAAGAGATGTGACAACTCCTGTCGCTGTGCAATCCCGCTCACAGATCCCCGCCCTGCTGCTACCGCCTGCCGATCCCGCAGGGGCGAAGCCCCTCGACCTGGAGCTAAAAAACGGGCACCCCTGTCGGGGTGCTTCGTTTACCACTTTCGGCAATGGGGTTGAATAGTTTTTGTCCTACTCAATTGCTTTGTCCCCGTGAGGATCGGAGTTCCGCCGGAGATGGTGGTGCGAGGTGTGTCGGGCTTTGCCCTCCGACTGAAGTCGATCCGGGAGAAAACTATAGTCGGTATTAGAGAAAACTAATACCGGTAATAGTTCCGACTAATACCGATAATAGATCACACTAATACCGGTAATCAGTGTGGTGTGATTTTCCCTGTCGTGGCGCTCGGATGTGATCGATAAGTCCGATCAATAGGCATGGATGATCCTCTGCTTCCCCGATGCCGGGAGTGGTGCATTTGAGCATTACAGTTAAGTGGAAAGCACTCTTGACGGGGTGCCATTCCGTCTGTCGATCCCGCAGGGGCGTAGCCCCGGAGGGATCATAGCTTTTTAGACCGGGTGTCGAGGCACGAAGTGCCGAAGACCCCGGGAAATGACGACCTCGGAAATGATATCCGACCCCGCCAGGGTGTCGCACTTACCAGTTTGTCAATCAGTGCGACACCCTAGCGGGGTCGCGGGATCGCTTGTAATGCCTGATGCCGGGTCGTCGGGACTACGTCCCTTGACCCGGGTCTAAAAAGCGGGCACCCTTGTCGGGGTGCTTCGTTCACCACTCTTGACAATGGGTTGAATGGTTTCTGTCCTACTCAATTGCTTTGTCCCCGTGAGGATTGGAGTACCGCCGGAGATGGTGGTGCGAGGTGTGTCGGGCTTCGCCCTCCGACTGAAGTCGATCCGGGAGAAAACTAATACCGGTAATAGATCAAACTAATACCGGTGATAGATTGAACTAATACCGGTAATAGATCAAACTAATACCGGTAAAAGAAACGACGCCTATCTACCTGTTGGTAATCAGTGTGGTGTGATTTTCCCTGTCGTGGCGCTCGAATGTGATCGATAAGTCCGATCAATAGGCATGGATGATCCTCTGCTTCCCCGATGCCTGGGGTGGTGAGGTGGTGGAGGGAAAAGATTAACTTTGTGTCACCCGACCTCTGCAGAGGTTGCGGCCCCACCACTTTACTACACCAGATGATTATGACAGTCCTAAAGCGTGCCTTACTCTCCCTCGGTCTCCTTACATTGCTCCTTCCTCGCGTCTCGGCGGGGGACTGGCTTGGGGATAAGTATTCGCTCTTTATCCACTACGGTCTCTACTCCACGTACGGCGGGGTCTATGACGGCGTGCCGGTGCGGGATGGGTACTCTGAGCAGATCTTCTCCTTCGGCGTCCACTACATGGATGTCTACGAGGCATCGGCGAGGGACTTCACCGCAGAGCGCTTCGATGCGGACTCGATAGCTGCGCTGGCTAAGAGGGCGGGGATGCGTAGCGTCGTGCTGACGGCGAAGCATCACGAGGGGTTCTGCCTCTGGGATACGGCTACGACCGACTTCTCCGCTGCTCGGGCGCCCCGTTGTGGGCGTGATCTGGTGAGGGAGATGGCGGAGGCGTGCCGGAGGGCGGGCTTGCGCTTTGGGCTTTATTTCTCCCTCATCGACTGGCACTTCCCCGGGGCGGTGCCTTACTCGTCGCACAATGCCGATCCGGTGACGCCGGCTCACCATGAGTACAATAAGCGACAGGTGCGGGAGCTATTGACGAAGTACGGGCCGGTGGATGAGCTCTGGTTCGACATGGGCTCGCTGACGCCTGATCAGAGTAGGGAGCTGTATCGCCTGGTGAAGAGCCTGCAGCCGAAGTGTATGGTCAGCGGGCGGCTGGGGAATGACTGCGCCGACTTCGCCGTCTTCCCTGACAATGAGACACCGGACTACGCGATGGATATCCCGTGGCAGACGGCGGCGAGCTTTTTCCCAGAAACATGGGGCTATCGCTCCTGGCAGAGGAGGGGCAGTGTGGAAGAAAAGGTGCGGGAGAAGCTCTCGGATCTGCTCCGGGTCGTCTGCGGCGGGGGAAAGTATCTCCTTAATATAGGTCCTGATGGCGAGGGCGGGGTGGTCCCCTTTGAGCGGCTGGTGCTGGAGCGTATGGGGGCGTGGCTGCGCGTCTACGGTGAGGCGGTCTATGGGACGGATGGGCTGTCGGCTCAGGGACCGCTCCTGACTCGCCGTGCGAATGGGCGGGCGGTCTACCTCTTTGTCCCCGATGATGGGACGCTGGTCGAGCTACCTGCGCTCACCTCTTTGCCCCTCACTGCTGCCGCTCTGGATGGTGAGGTAGGAGTGGAGCTTGTCTCGGTCGGAGGTCGTCCGGCGGTTCGCTGCACTCCTCTCGCGGGGGTACCCTATCGGGCGATACGTCTCACCTTTGCGGAGCCGGTCTCACTGCAGCCTCAGTCGGAGACGATCTTTGCCTACTCTCTCGCGGACTATTACTCCGGGCTGCGGAGTGTGGTCGGCTACAGGGTCGTGGGGAAGGGGCTGAGAGAGATCTCTTTTCCCCGAGAGTATGAGGGTCGTGAGGTGGAGATGAATGGGGAGATAGTGACACTCCGGGGACGGAGCAGCGGTGCAACGTCTCCGGAGGTGCGGCTCGTAGGGGCTCTCACCTGCCGATCGGTGGGCGGGCAGCTGGGGCGGATGCCCTCGGATGACGGCGTGATCCCTCAGCCGGTGGAGGGGACGATGCTGGGAGACTCGTTACTCGGCTCTCCCGATCAGCACAGAGGAGTGCTCTACGAGCAGGAGCTGACTTGCGATCAGTCGGGCGACCTGAGGGTGGATCTCAGCTATAGTGGCGGCTTCCTCCTTTACCTCGATGGAGAGTATATCGATGGGGGATTTGTGCGAGAGGGTACGGAGACGATCCCGCTACTCCTCTGGCTGACGCCGGGACAGCACAGGCTACAGCTCAAGCTATACAACGGCTTCGGCTCTCGTCCCTACGCCCGCCTTAGGGTCGTAGATCGGTACGAGCTGCAGCGGATGGCGCTCCCGCCCTCAGACATCGTGACGCTGAAGCGACCTCATCGCTTCCCCATCGCCTCTCCGGCCCACCTCTCCGCTCTCCGCATCAGATAATCACGCAAAAAAAAGGCCCCGAGTCGAATCACTTCGCTCGGGGCCCCTAGCTTGTGTATAATCTTTCAAGAGAAAACTGTCTCCCGACAGCTCAGCTCTTACCTTAACCTTTAATCTAATACTATTATGAAAAAACCACGATGCAAAGGTAGGGACTTTCCCCCATATATGCAAGGGGCGTACCTAAATATTATTGCAAAATGGTTGTGATTGATTCGGATTGCGCTCTTTGTCAGGTGGATAGGGTTTCGTTTCTTTTCCTGACTTCGCTCTGACAGCAGAAAAAAAGAAACGAGTCGCCTCCATAAGTGAGGTGACTCGTGACCTTTCAAGAAAAAGCTGTCTCCCGACAGCTCTGTTCTTACCTTAACCTTTAATCTAATACTATTATGAAAAAACCACGATGCAAAGGTAGGGACTTTCTCGGAATAATGCAAGCCTTTGCCTACTCAAGATGACAATTTACCCCATATTTGACAATAATTTGTGTTTGCAGGTGTCGTCCTAACTCTCTTTTATCCTCGTGCCCGGAGTGAATGGCTGACGGATCTATCGCTTTATCGGATTGTTTTTACTACCTTTGCGCAGTTAGTCCGTAGTCTATATATAAGAAGCTAACTCATGAGTAAGCAAAGCAATACCCAAGACCTCAATAAGGAGGCAACCTCGGCCGAGACCAGAAGCAAGGCAGAGGATTACATGAAGAAAAATAGGCGGACGCTTATCATCTGCCTGGTAGCTGCCATCGTCGTCATCGGTGGCATCATCCTCTATCGTAATGCCTATATGATGCCTCATAAGGCTAAGGCTGAGGAGCAGATCTTCCGTGCAGAGCAGCTCTTCGAGAGAGACTCATTCGAGACAGCTCTCAAGGGTAACGGCGCTGATGTGAAGGGATTCCTCGATATCATCAGCGACTACGGGAATACTCCTGCAGGTAATGTCGCTCATGCCTACGCCGGTGTCTGCTACTACCAGCTGGGTGACTACAAGAGCGCTATCAAGCAGCTGGATAAGTTTAGCTCCAAGGACATGATGCTCCAGCCGAGTGTCATCGGTCTGATCGGCGACTGCTACGTCGAGGGAGACCAGTACGATAAGGCTGTGGGCTACTTCGAGGACGCAGCCAAGAAGGCGGACAATATGCTCCTCTCACCGATCTACCTGATCAAGGCGGGACTTGCCTATGAGGCTCTCGGTAAGACGGATAAGGCTAAGGAGGCCTACACTAAGGTCAAGGAGAGCTATCCGACCTCGCCCTCTGCTGCTAATGCTGAGAAGTATCTCCAGACGCTGACTCTGCAGGGCAAGTAAGCATCCCTCCTGACTAAGCACAAAAAAGATCCCCTCGCAAGTCTCTTGCGGGGGGATCTTTCTCTATTACTGTCTCTCTGATGGGAGCAGCGGGAAGTCTCTGCTGGGTCGGTGCGATCGGTCGATCAATTCTCCCAACTGTCGGACCACCTCCGGGTAGTCGGCGGAGACATCGCGCAGTTCACCGGGATCCGCAGAGAGATTGAAGAGCTCATCGTGCGTCCGGGTGGCGTCCTTGACCTGCTGTCGGATCAGCTTCCACTGCCCCATGCGGACCGCCTGACGTCCGCCCTCCTCATGAAACTCCCAGTAGAGATACGGGTGCTCCGGCTGTTCGCCTCGACCGGTAAGGGTGGGAAGGAAGGAGATCCCGTCGGACTGAGTCTGAGGAGCGGCGCCGGAGAGTTCCTGCAGGGTCGGCATTACGTCCCAGAAGGCAAGCATGTGGTAGGACGTACTACCGGGCTTGATCACCTGGGGCCACACAGCGATGAAAGGTGTACGGACACCTCCCTCGTAGAGGGCACGCTTAAGACCGCGGTAGGGACCATTGCCGTCGAAGAAGTAAGGATCGTGTCCACCCTCCTCGTGTGGACCATTGTCGGAGGTGAAGATAAAGAGGGTATTCTCCGCCAGTCCCTCCTCCTGAAGTACCTCCATCATCCGCCGTACATCGTTGTCGATCCGGCGGATCATCCCGGCATAGGTTGCCTTAGGCTGCGCTTCAGCGCGGTACCAATTGCCTTCGAAGGGGCGCTCGCAGAACTTTCCCTCAAAGGGCTCCCGATCCTCTTCCTCCGCGTCCAGGTCCGCATGCGGTAGGGCGGGAGTGAAGTAGAGGAAGAAGGGGCGCTCCTTCCGCTCCCTGTCTCTGAGGAAGTCGATCGCATGATCCATCAGCAGATCCTGTGCGTAGGTCTTCCCGTCCAGCGGCACCAGCGTCTCTCCCTCATGGAGAAACTCCGGTCGGTGTCGGTGGGCGTTGAGCTGACCAAGGTAGCCAAAGAAGTAGTCAAAGCCCTGCCGCATCGGAGCGCCCTCGGTGCCCGGTCCGCCCAACCCCCACTTCCCTATGCAGGCGGTGTCGTAGCCGGCTTCCCTCAGCATCTCGGCAAGGGTTACTTCACCGTCGGCGAGCGGATGGTCGTAGGTGTGTCCGTCGGGATTGGGGGTGTCCTTATTCCCTCGGATAAAGGCGTGCCCGGTATGGCGTCCGGTGAGGAGTGATCCGCGGGAGGGGGCACTGACGGAGCAGCCGGCGTAGGCCTGTGTAAAGGTCATACCCGCCCGGGCGAGACTGTCCAGTCCGGGAGTCGGGATGTATCTCTGACCATACGCACCGATGTCACCGATGCCGAGGTCGTCCACCATGAAGAATACGACGTTTGGGCGCATTTGAGCAGCCGCTGAGAGGGATAGTGCTCCGAGTGCTGCGGTGGATAGTAGTCTTTTTGTACTCATACCTTTCTTTATTCTAAGGAGCGCGGCAGGTCCGCAATCCTACCGGGCATCCGATAGTCCCAGATCTGCTTCGGGTCCTCGGGATGATTGATCTGCTCCTCCTCCGGTGCCAATTCCGAACCGTATCCGGTCAGCGTCCACCAGTCCTGCATCGGCAGAACCAGCAGAACCGACGGGGCAAGTCGTCTCAGGGCGCGGATCAGACCTGCCGGTGTGGGGTCGTCCGCACAACCGTAAGCGGCAGCGATCTCGCACCTCATGTAGTGATCGAGCGAGTGCCACCAGGCGCGCAGTGTGCTGGTGTCGTGGGTCGACGTGGAGCCGACGCTGAGGTATGGGAGGTCATGAGGGTGGGCAAAGGGGCACCAGGGCTTCTTCGCCATCCGCACCACCTCGAGGGAGAGCAGTTCGAAGGTGTCCATCACCTCCCTCATGCTCCCCGGGAGACTCCCCAGATCCTCGGCGCAGAGGAGCATGTCGGTCTCTGAGGTGGCTCCGAGGAGACGCTTGATGGCGGTTCGGCGCCAGAGCTCCTCATTGCGGTGGTGGTGGTACTCCTCCCGGAGGTAGAGGATCAGCTGCTTCGCCTCCGCGCTCAGGGGACCAAAGTCCGGATAGAGCTCCGGCGAGGGCGATGGGTGGTATAGTCCCTTCTCGTCCCTTGCACAGAGCTTCTCCACCCCTCGCACCTCGTCAGGTCGGTAGCCGAGTGCTGGGACATAGTGTGCCTGACGCTGGTCGGAGCTACTCTCCGGGATGCTCCAAATGCGGAAGAAGCCGAGGATGTGGTCGATCCGGATCGCATCGAGGTGACGCTCCATTACGGCAAAGCGGTGACGCCACCAGCGGAAGTCCTCCGCTGCCATCGCCTCCCAGTCGTAGGTGGGGAAGCCCCAGTCCTGCCCATCGGCGGAGAAGAAGTCGGGCGGTGCGCCTGCCTCCTTCTCCAGGTGGAAGAGGTGCGGGGCGACCCAGACGTCGACGCTATTTCGCCCCACGCCGATCGGGAGGTCGCCCTTGATCAGGACGTCATGCCGGTGGGCGGTCTCCGTCAGTCTGCTCAATTGGTCGTACAGGAAGCACTGGATAAAGGCGTACCGAAGTACCTCCCGCTCCGCCTGTGCTCCCTGGATGGTCCTCGTCCTGAGGTACTCCTCCCGAACCGTTGCGTAGCCCGCATACTCGGTGACCGGTGTCCCCGGCTGACGATCCCTAAGGACGCAGAAGAGGCAGTAAGCAAGCAAATCCTCCCCCTCACGGGACATAAATTCCCTCACCCTCTCCATCGTCTGATCTTCAGCTCGATCGTAGCAGTGGTCGATCACCTCGCGCTTGAGCTCCCGGACGGATATGTAGTCGACCTTAGGCAGGGCGTTGAGCTTGGTAGCTCGCTCCTCCCAGCTCCGCCTGAGAGGTGCCTCTTCGTAACCCGGGAGTCGACGCACATCGAGGTAAAGTGGATCAAGCCCGTAGGTGGTGATGGCGTTGTAGGGATAGGAGTCGAGCGGGGTGCGGGTAAAAGTGGTGTCGTAGAAGGGGAGCATCTGGTAAAGGTGCTGCCCCAGCTCTGAGAGGTAGCGGACGAAGTCCACCGCATCCCCAAAGTCGCCGATACCGTAGGACCGCTCCGTGCGCAGGGCAAAGAGTGGCGCCACCGTCCCCTCGATACTCCTTTGCTTCCAAGTGGACTGAAGTTTCGGCTCGTCGATAAAGGTGAGCGTGAGGGAGCGCCTCTCCTCCGGTCGGTAGACTCTATTGGGTCCCTCTTCCCAGATGATCGAACCGTCCCGTCGTCGGAGCACCACCTTGTACTCCATTGCCGGTAGCCCCTCCATGGATAGTGTGTAGCAGTGGCGACAGGGGCGGAGGGGGATGCCGTGCATCGGGTCCCACGCTCCCGTCTCGGCGGTCGATCCCACGAGGAAGAGCTCGCCATCGTAGATCTCCTGCCTCAGGAAGGCGATCGCCTCACCGCGGTGACAGTCGAGCGCAGCCATCGGCTCCTTAGTCCGGTCAGTCAGACCGAGCAGCCCGCAGAGGGGAGGACTCATCAGCCTATGGGCGGGCGAGGGGGCGATCCACCGATCACGTATAACCACGTTGAGAGGTGTCGTCTTCGCTTCTGTAGCTCTTAGGCAAGTGGTATGGGGCATAGGAGCCTCCACGGCGACGATATCTCCTTCCTCCTCCACTCTATAGCTGTAGCGCAGTTCCTTGTGGCTGCGAATGGAAAGGGGCAGGTCGAGGGTCCAGAGCCCTGCCGATCGCTCTTCCATCGGGAGCCTTTCGTCCCCCATCATACAGACAAGGGTCTGTCTCTCGTAGGAGGTCTGATAGGGGAGAACCAGAGTCAGCAGTATGCGCTGCTCTGTCGTACTGGTTTTCTTCATCTATTCAGTCTCGTAGGTGGTCGGGTCGGTGATGCCGGCCTCACGGAAGGCCTCTCGTCGCTCCTCGCAGGTGCCGCACTTGCCGCAGTGCTTCTCTCCCCCCTTATAGCAGGAGTAAGTGTCACTGTAGTCCACGCCCAGCTCTGCACCACGACGGACAATGTCTGACTTGGTGATCAGCGTGTAGGGCGCGTCGATGGTGACGCCATTGAAGGTCCCGGCACGCATGGCCCCGCTCATCTCTCGGATAAAGTCGGGTCTGCAGTCGGGGTAGATCGTATGGTCACCGGAGTGATTGGCGAGCATGACTCGGCTCAGCTCCCGGCTCTCTGCCAGCCCGCAGGCGACGGAGAGCATGATTCCGTTGCGGAAGGGAACGACCGTGGACTTCATATTCTTCTCGTCGTAGGAGCCCTCCGGGATCGCCTCCGCTCCCTCGATGAGGGAGGAGTGAAAGTACTCCTTGATGAAGTGGAGCGGGATCACTAAGTGCTCAATGCCGAGCGCGGCACAGTGGCGCCTCGCACAGGCGATCTCGCGAGCGTTGTGATTGCTGCCGTAGTCAAAGGTTACGGCCAGGGCGATCTCATCCTGCTTATCGTGCAGTAGCGTGACGCTGTCGAGACCACCGGAGAGGACGATTATAGCATCTTTCTTATTCTTCTTCATACCTCAAATGTACGACTTTTTAGGCTCACGGGAGCTCCTCTGCCGTGCCCTCCGGAGGTGTCCTCATCGTGAGGGGGGCAAAAATTTCCCCCTCATCTCCGGGGAAATTCTAATACCGATATTAGAGAACTCTAATACCGATAAAAGAAATCACTAATATCGGTATTAGCGATCACTAATATCGTTATTAGTGAGGAGCGATCTCTCCCGCGAGATGCCCCCTCGGAAGACGGACCCTGCTCCCGTCCTTTACTCCAGGTCCTTTGGAGGCAAGAGTAGTCTCGCTTTTTATGAAAAATCTATCATTTAGGTTCAAATGATTGGTATTCAATAGCCTAATAATTTATGAAGTGTAGCAGGTACTGATTTGGCGACCTATCTTCCGCGATGATATACAACGCTTTGTAAAACTCGAATAACCTGTTGCAAGGATAAAGGTATATCGAGACCTTTGAAAAACAGGGAGGGCAAAAAGAGACGCTCTTTCTTGGATGATTTCTCCAAGAAAGAGCGTCTCTTAGGTTTTCCGGGCGACTTTTTGGGGCGTTTTTCGCCTCAAAAGGACGTGAGGAGTGTCTTTTCCCTCACTTTTTGAGGTTATTTCAGCCCTCGGGACATAATTAGTCCCGGCGTCCTGTAGAGGTTGAACGCTATTCCTTCGAGTACATTCTGTGTGTGTGCTTTTGCCAGTCCTCGATATCGGCACCGACCTCCGTGAAACCAGCGTTTGATGCTTCCAAAGGTTCTCTCTATGGTGCTTCTTATGGGACTTATGAGTTTGTTGAATGCCTTGTCGGATTCTGTCAGGGGCGATTCCTTGCGGCCTTGTGCATGATGCCATCGATGAGACCGTGCTGCCTGAGGCAGTCCCTGTTCTCCTTTGACGCATACCCCTTGTCCGCTAGGACGGGAGTCCCTTTCGGGAGGGGTGGTAATTCCTTTATGTCGCTTCGATTGGCAGGGGTGGTGATTTCATTTCTCACTATACCATCGGTGTTGGTCAGGACATGCTTCTTGTAGCCGTACTTATATCCTTTCTTCTTTACCCATCTTGCTTCGGCATCCGTGCCTTTTCCCTGATTCGTGACCGACTTTTGGTACTCCTCCTCTGCCCCCTTTTCCTCTTCGCTCCTAGTGTCCTCCCGATCCTCTGCAACCTCGATGGTCAGGGGACCCTTCGGGGTGAGGGGTGTCTCTACCACGCTTGCGTCCACGAGTGCTCCCTGCTTGATGGACACGTGGTATTTCTTGAGTTGCTTATTCAGGGCGTCCAGCAACTTGTCCATCAACCCAAGCTTCGTCAGGGCTGTCCGGAATCGGCTCAGTGTGCTGTGGTCGGGTGAAACGGCCTCGACCGGCAGACCGAGGAATCGGCTGAAGGAGAGGGAGTCGTTGATACGCTCCTCAAGTGCGCAGTCGCTCAGTCCGTACCAGGTCTGAAGGAGCATCATCTTAAAGAGGACTATCACATCGTAGGCCGGTGCGCCTGCTGCATCTGTGTGCTTCTTAGTGTACTTCTTGTTGATCAGCGTGCGTATGGGACGCCAGTCAATCATCTTGTCCACTTGATTGAGAAACTGGTTCTGAGCTTTGCGATTGCGAGGATCCAGAAGGATCTCCGCCATGCTTGGTGCTTTGCCGTCTGACTTGATGTTTCGTGCCATGGGGATTCCGTTTATGGTGTAAATATCATGATTATACACCTGACCTACAGGGAAATATGGCACTTTTACCGTGCAAAGGTCTCATAGAGGACATTTCAATATGGTGCGACTATGAGGATATGCTCCGCAGATTGGGCAAGGACATACACAGCCCCAAGTATGTTTACCACACCGACCTGCATAGGGAACACGACCGCAGACAATACGAACTCCGCAGACAAAGGGAAAAAGAAGAGAAGGCGAAGAAACGCAAAAAAAGCAATGGAGGACGAAAAGCGTTTCCACGAACTCAAATCCAAATTCTTCGGTATCTCATTCACGGACGGCACCATCCAAGTCCACGTTTTGGAGAGCGTGCAGGAATATTTGGATGAGGGTGTGGCAATGCACCATTGTGTGTTCGACAATGCCTACTATCTCAAAGAGAACTCGCTTATCCTTTCGGCAACCATTGAGGGTAGACGGATAAAAACGATTGAGGTTAATTTGGACACGCTCAAAGTGGTGCAAAGTCGTGGCGTGTGCATCAAGAATACGGAATATCACGACCAAATAGTGAGCCTTGTCAATGCCAACCGCAAATTGATTAGATAGAGAATGAGAGCGACAGCATAAGCAACAATCACCAAAACATCACAGATATGAAAGCTGAAATAGAAAGTATCGTATGCAACTGGGCGAACGAGATACCCCATATCCTTGTAAGGGTAATCAATGCCATTACCATATCCCCCAATGAGGAGGAGCTGAGGGCAGCCGTCAAGAGGATAGTCGAAGAAACGGAACTCGACAAGCTCTTTGCCTATGGTTACGACACACATCATTTTTGGCTTACCCATCGCAGGTTATCCAATGGAGAGCCAAAAGAACACAGATTACTAATTGCTGAATTGTGAGAATATGAAGAAGAAAGTTTATAGAGTACGGACACAATACGTTTTCGAGGGAGTGTTTGAAGTGGTTGCCGGGAGCAGGGAGGAAGCACGGCACAAGGTCATTCAGGATCGCGGATTGATAATGGGCGGAAACGTTCACAGCACTCTTCCTGATGAGGAAATCAATTGGGCTTTCTCCATGCACCCCGAAGTAAGGACGGGACGAATAACCACTCAAGAAGAACGGACGGAGTAAAGCGGTCGGCAAATTTGCCGACCGCTCCTTTCTTTCGTGAGCTTCGGGCGGAAAAAGAAAGGAGCAAAGACCCCCATGAAAATTACTTCGTTACTTTTGACGGTGAGTTGAGACGGCTCAAAAGTAACAAAAAGCCATTACCAAATACTTATATTCCTTTTAATTGTAATCACTAAAAGGAAGTCTTTGGTAAAATTCCAGCCAATGCCCGTCGGGGTCTTCAAAGGTAAGTAACTTTCCATAAGGTTCAGTTCTTATTTCTCCTATCGTCTTTACTCCTTTGTTCTTTAATTCCTCATATACTAGTTCTATGTCGTCAGTTTCAAACATAATCCTTGTTTTGCTGGCAATCACATCACCTTTATGTGCTGGTCTTTGAAGAATGGCGAATGAAGTTTCCCCAAAATTGAACTCTATCCAATCTTCATCTGTCAGTTTCACCTCAAAGCCTATATCCTGATAAAACTGCTTTGATTTCTGTAAATCACTTACATAAATCCAACAGGCGTATATCTTTTTCGTTTTCATGACTAATTCTTCTATTTTTATTTTCTATTTGCTGTTACTTTCGCCACGGTTTTCCATTCGCCTTTTTCGTTCATTCGCTCTTTTCTCTACAGAAAAGAGGAAGCCACAATATCGGAGAATACATACCTCATCTTCTTCGTCGTGTTTTCGGTTAGAATAATATCGTCATCAACCATTCGGGCAGTCAGGCGAATAGCTTCGCCCATACAACTATAGAAAATATCCCACGCCATAGTCTTGGGATTGAAAATGCGGAGCGTAGTTCCGTATTCGGCACTGGGGTGTTTATCGTGTAGGCGTTCCTCGCGAGAGGGAACGATAAAGAGGTCTTGCACTGCTGTACCGTCCAATACTCGGGAGAATATCCACTCGCCCTTTACTCGTCTCGGTTCGGCTTCTTCCAAATGGTCGTTCCACACAATGTCCATCCACCTATCAAACCTTCGAAGAAATCACAGTCTTCGGGGATTCGTTCATTCCTTGCACTGCTACACAATGCTGTTACAAATTCACTTGGCATATATTATTAAAAGGGTGAAACATCTCACGCTTTTGCAATCTTAAATTACAAGATGTTCTTTGCAATCTTTGTAAAGAGCTATAAGATGAGAAATAGACATATCTATTAGCGGCTCAAACATAAAACTGTTAATATGAATAATTTCGGGAGTCATCATATTAACCCTTTCTATTATTACCTTATTTTCGTCATCAGGACAACATTTCTTATATAATCCAGTCCATTTCCCAGTCTGATTGCCATTCACAACAAGATCTTCTTCACTTTTTCCTGTTGATATGATTTTGTCATGCATATAATTTTCGGCTAAATGCCTTATTCCAATTGATAAAGCTATCTTATTTTCGATTAGTATCGGGTCAGGAACTTCCTCTTGTGCAATTGATTCTGCCACGCTCATAATAAGAGAATATATTTTTTTATTAGAGCTTTGACGCTTCAACCCCTTTCCCAAAGTATAATTCTTCAAAATATCCATAACCTCCTTATCCGTTATATCATTGGTGTGTTTCTTATGATGCAGACAGTCTGTAAGCGTAATGTATTCTGTTGAATCTACCCCTTTTGTATATTCTATCAGATTTCGCACAAATGGAATCATGCTAATGAAAATCTTATCATTTTCATCTCTACCTACAAAAGCTTTGGCATAGACATTCCCTCTATATTGTCCTGGAAGTAGAACTACCGAATTATCAGAAGAGCGTTCCACCATCCAGAGAGAATCTCCTTTGAGGCTTAAGCGAGATGTCAGTGTTCGATAGAAATCGTAATTGTGGGTTAATAAAAGCAAGTATATGTTTTGGCTTTCTGACAAATCTTTTATGTATTCCACAATAGCATACTTATTCTGATAATCAAACGAATCAGCAATATCATCCATCACAACAATTGTCTCATGTTCTAATAGTTTTCGAGATTCCATCTCAAACAAGAATTGCAAAATATTAAAAGCTCGCTTTTCTCCACGACTAAGAATTTTGTCAAGGTCTTTCTTTTCCTTAACAATGGGTTCTTCTCCATCTTGGACATAAGAAAATTGAAGTTTGGCAGCATCTTGCTTTAAGATTATGTCTCGCTGTTAATTAAATCATCTTTATTCTCGTTGTAAACTTTAAGATATGACTCGAATATTGGTTTTATGTCATCTTTTGAAAGAAATCCCAACCATACTTTTTGACGGAAATTTTCGTAGTTAAGCATTTCACCAATCCATTCGGGATGACTTTCGATTACCTTTTTGAAGTCTCTTAGCTCAACATTTTTATCTATGGCTTTTGTTATTTTCTCAAAAACCTTTTTGAGTTGTTCGTTTCCAAGAACACGATTTTGCTCTTCGGTTATTTTTAGTTGTAATTCTTCATGCGAGGTTATCTCGTCACCATTTTGTAATATCATTTTATGATGAACTCCAAAGAAGTTGCCGTCAGAGACATTCCGTAATAATTGTGAGGCTTGATATGTTCCGAAAGAATGACCATCCACACTTCTATACAAACACGATTCATTCAATAGTTTTTCGTAATTGTCAATATACTCTTTGAGTTTATCGTCTTGAGTTTCTAAAAAGGCTTTTACCGCCCCCTTAGTATCGAAAACGTCATTATATCTAAAATCGAATACAGGTAATCCAGACTGAATTTTTGAACTTAACCGTTCCAAGATACTAAAAATGGTATCACTATCTCCTTGCGAAAAAGCTTCTATGATTTCTTTCTCGCAATCTGTGCTTCGGGAGCATGATTTTAATTCTGAAATAAGAGCATCTTTCTCCGTTGTTAATTTTAGGTATATCTCATCATATTTGCCTTTCAACTCTGCGCTGGCAAGAAAATTGACAAATGATTTTGAGTAATCTATGTCTTCATCACCATTGACTACAAATATAAAATCTGGTGAAATATCTTTTTCATCTGTCGTTAAACTGTATTTTGCCTTATTTGCTTCGCATAGTTGATCACAAGGTTTTTCCTTAGTCTGTCCAGACAAGAATTTCATTGTTTTTGCAAATGAAGTTTTCATAGTCCCATTGGGGGCATATATTAAATGAGAATGCCTTCCTTCTGAGAAAGAAAATTCATGCTTCAAACTTTTTATACCATAACAATATTCCCAATCTATTTTCATTTTATCCATCATAATGTCTGCTTTAAGATTATTACTACCGCAAAGTTACTCATTCCGAAGGAGAAATAGGAATAATAACGGCAAGAAAACGCCCCTTACAGGCTGATAAAACTTGCAAGGGACGTACTTTGTGAAATCAGGGTATATTAAACAGGGCAAACTCTACATCTCGTCGTTTGACAAGCCCCCGCAGGACTTTACCTCTGTATCGGCAAAAAGAGACAAATTCACGGTAGAAATTCCTGTCGCCCGACTCTATCTTCCGTAGTAATCTACTCTTGGGATGCTTGCCGTATCCCAGCAACCTACCCGCTCCTACGTTGTAGGACAAGACGGCAAGCAGCAAAGCATCTTTTCCGTAGCCCTTGAACATCATCAGACGCTTCATCAGGTCAGCCCGAAGGAGAGTCCGCCTGCCGTTCCGTCATCGCTGCCGTGAAGTGCTCACCTGGCAAGAGTTGATAACCGTATCCGACATAGGGAGCATCCTTGAATCCGTGTAAACCCTCGAAGTGCTTGATGCAGATAATGGCACGCTCAAAAGGTGGCAACGAGAGAAGTGCATTTCTTCTGTCCTGAGCCGAAAGCCGTAAGCAGGAAAGGCAGACAAGACACAAGGCGACAAGTTTACCTCCTATCCTCATCCTTCTTCTCCTTTTCCTCGTCCTTCTGACTGTTGAACTCAAACGGAGCTTTGCCGTCTGTCCGAAATTGTCCTCCACATACACGTCTATTGTCTGTTGGTCGGTGGAAGCGGAGGTGTAACATAGCCTGAACTCCTCCTTGTTGAGCGGATAGCGGTCATTGGGTTTGAATACCGTTCGTCATCCATCTTCAACCGTCCCTTTCCATCGGGCTGAAAGTACCTTATGGTGTAGCGGGTGTCGGCAAAGTTGCCCTCTCTTTTCAATGTACAGCGTATCTCCGCCGTCTGTCCCTTGACGATGTGCTTCTGCACCGGCATCTTCTCTACCGTGAACGGGTATGCCTGCTGAATATCCAACTCGTGATTACAAGCAGATAGGCAAAAACCTGCGAGGGCAAGCACTCCCATTACCCATATTGTATTTATAATTTTCTTCTTCATTGTTTGTTATCGTTTTGTTCGTTATACATTGTTCCCTGCCTTCTTGGAAAGTAGAAACTCATTCAAATCCTTATGGTTGGCATACAGCGAGCTGCGGTCAATGACCTTTTCCCCGAAGTCAGCCCTCAGCCTTTCCAATGTTCTTCGCCCCGCATCATCATTATCGAGATAGCATTCTATCCTGCGATAAACGCCCAGCACTTTCAGTGTTATCTCCACATTGGAAACGGAATTAAGAACAAGCCAGTCCGAAGCAATGATACCTAACTGCATAGCTGAGAGGTAATCCATAAAGCCCTCAAAGACGGAACAGACGTCCGAGCCGTTGTGCTTCAGTGAAATGTCTTTGGGCGGTATGCAACCCTTGAAGATACGGTTGCGCAACTCCAGTCCTCCACTCATATTACGGAAGCCGATGGCATAGTACCGCTTGCCCCGTACACGATACCTCACCTCCTCGCAGTTGGGTATGGCAACGTGGGCATTGATTCCTCGTTCTTCCAGATAACCCAGCAGTCTGGTATCCTGCAACGGTCGCACCCAAATATCCTCAAAGGAGGGTTCTCTTTCTTTTTCCCTTGGCGATTGCTCCATAACGGGAAGCGGACAAGTTCCGTTCCGTGCAATGAATGCCGCCCGCAAGAGAAAATCCTCGCTTCCGATGAACTCTCCTGCCAAGTCGAAGATGTCGCCACCTTTGCCCGTCCCGAAATCGAACCAGACATTCTTGGCGGTATCGACCTTGAAGGAGGGCGTCCGCTCCGTGCGGTACGGAGCGGAATACCATAAAGCGTTTCCTTTCTGTCTAGTCGGATGAACCCCCATTGCGTTCAGGAAGTCTGCAATGGGAATCTCTCTCATCTGTCGTGCATCCATCTGTCCAGCATGATTTTCAGTCCGACACCGTACTGCGTATGGAAACGCCCCGTAGAGCCTCCCCACAGACAACGTTCCCTGCCATAGAGCAACAGTACAAGGCGATCACTCAGATAGGTCTCCGCCTGTAGGGTGATTGCCCCACCGTAAATAAAACCGTCTTTATTACGTACTGTGGAGCCATCAAAGAGCAGTTTCTTTCCACCATTGGCCGTCTCATAGCCCGCCAAGGCGGAAACGCCTGCGAAGAGGAAGAAGGTCTTGCTTCCGTCCGAAAGCACGTTGCAGAAGAAACCTCCCTCGCCCGTGAACTGCTCCACAGGGATACGGCTATCCCGCTGCGGAGATACTCCGCCCCGAATACCCATTGATGTCCGCCTTGGGTATAGGTGGCAAGGGAAGCCCCGAACTATTTGAAGCGTCCGTGAGACCTCCTCGGATAAGAACATTATCTTTCCATCTTATACTTACTTCATTTACACCAACCATTCCAAATAGCTATCAGGCTTTGGTTTGTGCTGCGAACTTGCCCATGATTATATGCCTTATATGAAGTTTCTGTTCGTTAGGCCAGATGTTTGCCCCCAGCTTCCTTCAGATTTCACCTCACGACGAACACCCTTGCCTTTGGCTATGTAATTCCCGCTATTAGGGCTTACTCGGGACTTGCACCCGTTAGATAATGCTCATGCCGAGCGTACTAGCGAAAAGTAGACAGTAGGAATTATCTTCATACTGCCTGCTTTTCTTTAATTATGTTGTCTGCCGACGGTATAGCAGACTATCATGGGGGGAGAAGATACTTTCTGCTCCGAAAGCCTGCCGATAATCCACTTACGCAAGTTCATTGCTTGTGGTGTTGCAATACGAAACGACAGCATCGCTATCATTTCAATATCGTATAAATCAATGAATCCCAGTTCGGAGCGGATTGTCCTCACCGCTTCCGTTTCCATCAGGAGACCTTCCCTGAATATCGCTTTAATTTGTGCGTTCACCTTGCCGGAGAATGCCCCAAGCAGGTCGGAAATCTCATAAGCCGACATCCAATTAGGAGTTGTCGGGATGTGTATTTCTCCATTAGCGCCAATGGTTATGATTTCTCTTTTCATAGACTTTTCCCCTTGTTATTATATGGTAATACCGCTAAATTGCTCTATCTTACTCAACTTGTCGGAAAGGGTGTTCATGTCCCGGCTCTCTTTCTCGTGGGTGATTTTGGCGTAGATTTGTGTCGTGCGGATATTCGTATGCCCAAGCATCTTGGAGAGTGTTTCAATAGGGACTCCGTTGGTCAGGCAAATCTCCGTCGCCATGGTATGGCGGCTGGTATGCCACGTTATGTTCTTCTCTATGCCGCAAAGCCCGATGATTGTTTTGAGGTTCTTGCAGGCGGTCATGTACTGAGGAACGGGCAGGAGATAATTTTCCTTTGCCATACCGTCATACTGTTCGATAATCCTCAGGGGAATGTCCATCAGCATGATGTTGGATTCCGCGCCTGTCTTCTGTCGCTTGGTCATAATCCACAACTTGCCGTCGAATGAGGTCTGCACATTATCCTTGGTCAGGTTCTTCATGTCGGTAAAGGACAAGCCCGTAAAGCAGCAGAATACATACAGGTCTCGTACCAGCTCCATAGACTTGCGGCGAAACTTCAAGTCCATCATTTGACGTATCTCATCCTTGGTCAGATAATCCCTTTCCGTACTCTCGGCAGAGATGCTGTAGTCCACGAAAGGGTCTTGAATAATCCAACCATGGTTTTGGGCAATGGTAATCATCCGGCGCAAAGGTATCATGTAGATCCATACGGTATTATTAGACTTATAGGTCAAAAGAGATCACTAATATTGGTATTAGCGATCACTAATATCGGTATTAGTGAGGAGCGATCTCTCCCGTGAGATGCCCTCTCGGGAGACGGACCCTGCTCCCGTCCTTTACTCCTAGTCCTTTGGAGGTAAGAGTAGTCTCGCTTTTTGCAAAAAAAGCGGTGGAGCAAGGTCATAAGCCCTGCTCCACCGCTGTAGTACTTGGGGATGCTGTTGCGATTATACCTCGGCGCCGGACATATAGACGCTGTCCGGGTGCAGGTGTGTCGCCTCCCAGCCCATCGCTGCGGCGCCGAGGATGGCGGCGTCATTCTCCTTCAGCTCACTGAAGACGATCTTCACCTTGCCCTTATAGATATTGAGGAGGTTCTCCTCCATGGCGCGCTGTGTCGGCTTGAGGAGCAGGTCTCCGGCGTGGGTGAGACCGCCGAAGAGGATGATCGCCTCGGGGCTGGTGTAGGCGACTGCATCGGCGAGCGCCTCACCGAGGATCGTACCGGTATTCTCAAAGATCTGGATCGCCAGCTTGTCGCCCTTCATGGCGGCGTCAAAGACATCCTTGGAGGTAATCTCCGCCGGATCAAGGTCGCGGAGTAGGGAGTCGTCCTCACGGATCGACAGGTACTCGCGTGCGGTGCGAGCCACCCCCGTGGCGGAGGTGTAAGTCTCGAGGCATCCCTGACGGCCACAGCCGCAGGTGCGTCCGTTGCGACGGATCACGGTATGACCCACCTCGCCGGCGAAGCCATCGTGCCCGTAGACCAGTTCACCGCCGACGACGATACCGCTACCGACACCTGTACCGAGAGTGATCTCGATGAAGTCCTTCATACCGCGAGCCGCGCCATAGGTCATTTCGCCGATGGCTGCTGCGTTGGCGTCGTTCGTCAGGACGACCGGGATCTGCAGCTCCTTCTCGAGCAGCCCTGCGAGTGGGATCTTGTCCTTCCAGGGGAGATTGGGGGCAAATTCGATCGAGCCATTGAAGTAATTTCCGTTGGGAGCTCCGATTCCGATACCGAAGATCTTGTCCATCGTCAGGTCGATCTCGACCAGGTCACGGATAGCCACGCCGAGGTCCTTGATGTAGTCTCGGATGTCGAGGTGCTTACCGGTCTTGATGGAGCTGGTGCGCAGGATATTTCCTCGTGCGTCCACGATCCCGAAGGCTGTATTGGTGCCACCGAGGTCGATCCCTATGACGTAGGGCTTGGACTCTATAGTTGGTTTATTTGCCATGGTTTGGTTCCTAAATAGTTTGTGGTGAGAGATTGTCATCCCCTCCCCGCACGGATAGTTGTCCCGACTCGGGCCCGGAGGTCACTTGAGGACAAAGGGGGCCGGCATGCGACCGAGGTCGAGGGCGTCACGGAGATTCAGATTGACCCGCCAGTTGTCATTCTCTCGCACGAGATTCATCGTCTGAGGGACCTCGAGGGTGGGGATGTCGTTCTTAGCGAGGTAATGCTTGATATTCTCCTTCATCTCATCGGGGAGGTCGGAGAGTGAGCTCATTCGCTTGCCCTTCGCCATCATCTGCTGCAGGATCTCGAGGCTGATGGTCTCCTTAATGATCTTGTCCATATTGGGCACGGTGAGGACATAGGTGACGGTGGCTGTCTCGCCATTCACGATCTCCTTGAAGCCTGTTGCCTTCAGCGATTCGCGGGTCTCCGGTACTAGGTCGAAGAGTGACTGCGCATCCTGAGGCATGACGTACTTGGTGATGAAGTTGTCGTACGTCATCGTGGTCTGGTCCGCCTCGCAGAGGAGGTTGTAGAAGGCTTGCAGGTCGCCCTTGAGCTGCGCCTCGACAGCCTCCTTGGCGACATCCTTGGGCGAAGACTTGCCGCATCCGGTGAGCCCGAGAGAGAGCACCAGCGTCATAGCGATAGCCAGAATGGTATTGATACGTTTCATATCCGGTTTTTGATACTATATGGGTGATATATTCTTATTCTGTGTACTAAGGTACTCCTTTTCTGATAAAAATTAAGGTTTTTCCTGCGGAATCTTATCCTGAGAGTCTCTCTGAAGCCCCTCGGCGATCACTCCGCTCCCGTAGCAGAGGTGCTCCTCGGTGTCGTAGAGGGTGCAGAATTGCCCCGCTGCCACCCCTTGGATCGGCTCTTCGGCGAGCACGCTGTGGCTCCCGTCGGCGTGGCGACGGAGCAGTCCACGAGTAAAGTCGGGCGTATGGCGGACCTTAAGGGTCACCGGCATCTCGCTCGCCCCCTTGGGCATCGGATCGCCGGAGATATAGTTCATCGCTCCCAGCCGGATCAGGTCGCTGTACTGCATCGCTGTGTCGAAGCCTCGGCTGACGAAGATCGTATTTGTCGCCACATCCTTCCGGATCACGTACCAGGGACCGCCACTCAGACCGAGACCCTTCCGCTGCCCGATGGTGTGGTACCAGAAGCCCTTATGCTCGCCCAGCACGTGACCCGTCTCCAGCTCCACGATCGGGCCGACCCTCTCCCCTAGGTGCTCCCGGAGGAAGTCATCGTAGTCAATCCTGCCGAGGAAGCAGATCCCCTGGCTATCGTCCCGGTGGGCAGTGACTAAGTGATGCTCCTCAGCGATGGCTCGGAGCCGCTCCTTGGGGAGATCCCCGATCGGGAAGAGCGCCTTATGGAGCTGCGGGTAGGTGATCTGGGCAAGGAAGTCGGTCTGATCCTTCACCGGGTCGACCGCTGTGGCGAGGTAGTCTCGCCCGTCGATCGTCTCCTTGCGGGCATAGTGTCCCGTCGCAATATGGTCGTAGGTGGATCCGGTGTAGCTGTCAAAGGCGCCAAACTTGATCCACCTATTGCACATCATGTCCGGATTGGGCGTCAGACCCCTCCGCACCGACTCCAGCAGGTAGCCGACCACATGGTCCCAGTACTCCCGGTGGAGATCGATCATCTCGAGCGGGAGATCGTACTTCCGCGCTAAGATCCGGACGATCACCTCATCGTCCTCCGCCGGACAACCGGCATAGCCCTCCTCCTTCGCCCCGATGCGGATGTAGAAGAGGTCAGGCCTTATCCCCTGCTCGAGGAGACGAACCATTGCGACGGAGCTGTCGACACCGCCGGAGAGGAGAAGGGCTGTCGAGGACATGATTACGAGAGTCGGCTGCCCGGGCGGACCTCCTTGGAGGTGGTCGCTACAGAGAGCGTGCCGTCAGGTTCTATCGCGCTCAGGATCATACCATTGCTCTCCAGCCCCATCATCTTTCGGCCGGCGATATTGGCAAGGAAGAGTACCTGCTTGCCTACCAGTTCCTCCGGATGCTCGTAGTAGCCGGCAAGTCCGGAGAGGATCTGTCGACCGCCGAGACCATCATCGAGCTTGAAGCGAAGGAGCTTCTTGGACTTCGGCACCCGCTCGCACTCCAGTACGGTGGCTACACGGATATCGATCTTCTCAAAGTCATCGAAGGGGATCTCCTCATCGATCGGGTCCACAGATAGATGAGCCGCTGATCGCCTCCCAGTCGACCTGCTCGTCCATAGCGAGCATACGGCGGAGCTTCGCCATCGAGAAGGGGAGGAAGGGCTCGAGGAGCAGCGCACTATTGGCGGCGATCTGGAGGGCTACGTTGAGGATCGTCCCGGTACGCTCGCGGTCTGTTTTGATCACCTTCCACGGCTCGAGGTCGGCGAGATACTTATTCCCCAGTCGGGGCAGCTCCATGGCGGTACGCTGAGCGTCACGGAAGTGGAAGTCCTCCAGCAGTCGGGCGGTCTCCTCGCGGATCTCCCTCATCTTGCTGAGCACCTCCTTGTCTTCGTCCGTCAGCTCGGCGGCAGGCACCTTTCCGTCAAAGTGCTTCCCCGTGAGCACCATCGCACGATTGACAAAGTTACCGAGGATGGCGACCAGCTCGCTGTTGTTGCGGGACTTGAAGTCCTCCCACGTGAAGTCGTTGTCCTTGGTCTCCGGAGCATTGGCGGTCAGCACATAGCGCAGGACGTCCTGCTTGCCGGGGAAGTCCTCGAGGTACTCATTGAGCCAGACGGCCCAGTTCTTGGAGGTCGAGATCTTGTCTCCCTCGAGATTGAGAAACTCATTGGAGGGCACGTTGTCGGGGAGGATAAAGGAGCCCTCAGCCTTGAGCATGGCTGGGAAAACGATGCAGTGGAAGACGATATTGTCCTTCCCGATGAAGTGGATCAGCCTCGTCGAGGAGTCCTTCCACCAGGTCTCCCAGCTGTCGGGGAGCAGCTCACGGGTATTGGAGATGTAGCCGATCGGGGCGTCAAACCAGACGTACAGCACTTTCCCCTCAGCCCCCTCGACCGGCACCGGGATGCCCCACGAGAGGTCGCGGCTCACGGCGCGAGGCTTCAGCCCCATATCGAGCCAGCTCTTGCACTGACCGTAGACGTTGGGGCGCCACTCCTTGTGCTCCTCGAGGATCCACTTGGAGAGCCAGTCCTGATAGTCATTGAGCGGGAGGTACCAGTGGGTTGTCGGGCGCTTCACCGGGGTGGCGCCGCTCAGCTTGGAGTGGGGGTTGATCAGCTCGTCCGGGCTCAGCTCAGAGCCACACTTCTCGCACTGATCGCCATACGCCTCCTCATTGCCACAGCGGGGGCAGGTGCCGACGATGTATCGGTCGGCGAGGAACTCTCCCGCCTCCTCATCGTAGTACTGCTCGGTCGTCTGCTCGATAAACTTCCCGTCATCATAGAGCTTGCGGAAAAAGGCGGATGCCGTCTCCTCGTGGGTCTTGGATGAGGTGCGGGAATAGATGTCGAAGGAGATCCCGAAGTCCTCAAAGGACTTCTTGATGATCCCGTGGAACTGATCTACCACCTCCTGCGGGGTGATGCCCCGCTTCTTGGCCTGAAGGGTGATCGGCACACCGTGCTCATCGGAGCCACAGACAAAGAGCACCTCCCGTCCGCGCAGTCTCAGGTAGCGGGCGTAGATATCTGCCGGCACGTAGACGCCGGCGAGGTGACCAATGTGCACCGGCCCATTGGCGTAGGGCAGCGCGGCGGTGATGAGAGTTCGCTTGAAGTGACTATTATCCTGACTCATGATCTGTATACCTTATATTATATAGGTCACAAAGGTACCACTTTTCGCCGACTGCCCGGACGCCTCCCCGTGGTGTTTCAGGGCTCTTGCTGAGTCAAGGCTAATCTGGTGGAGAGTCTCCTAGTCTGCATTTTTGGTCGGGAGGAGACAGAAGGAGACACGGAGAGACAACCTCGTCTGACGGAGGTTGTATATTTGCACCGCTGAAGCTTTCGGATAGATTAGCCACTCGGCGGGGACGTGGGGGCAGTAAAAATGGAGGCCGTATCTCTCACGAGACACGACCTCCGGACTCCTTTTATCTTACAGTATGAATGGATCTAAGCCTATTCTTCTGCTTTCCTTTTTCTCTTACTTACGATTGTATGTGTGTTTCTCAAAGTCATACTTAGTCCAGCCGAAGAGAGCGCTGTCACAGCCCTTGAGGCTCTTGTCCTCGGTGGCAATCACCTCACTCTCTGCGCCGGTCTTGATGAGCTTGCCGAAGACAGGGGTGGTGAGCTGATTGTTGTAGGTGATGGTGAGGCTGCCATTGCCCTTCTTGTCGGTGGTGTTGATGAAGTTCTCCGCCTGACCCTGACCCTTGACGAGGGCATTGATGATCTTGGCGGTGGCACCGCGACGGATCTTGAAGACGTCGTTGACATACTTCCCCTTGTCCTGAGAGGGAGCCTGAGCCAGCTCGATGGTGACGTTCTCCATCACGAAGTTGGACTGGTGGCTGTCGCCGGGGTAGTTGCCATCGTGGTTACCGTCCACCTCACAGCCGCGGGGGTCCTTCTCGGTGCTGACGTGACCGTCTCTCCAGACGCCGTAGGCATTGGTGAGCTTACCGCACCAGCCCTGAGTGACGTCAAACATATCGTCATCCATATCAACGGCAAGGAAGTTCTCCACAGAGACTGATCCACCGAAGAGCTCTACGCCATCGTCTGCACCAGCGTAGGCAAAGACGTTGGCAATCTTGGTACCACTGCCGACACCATCGAGGGTGAGGGAGTTGTGCTCCACGTTGTCATTATCCTGCGCACCACAGTACTCGAGGACGAGGTACTCGATG